>JGI26051J44788_1000989_pt1 | contig 11225 bp, 12 predicted proteins | sample HigsolmetaGSP13D_FD_44788 | JGI IMG/M metagenome (IMG submission 44788) | reverse complement strand
ACCCCTAAGTCCATAAATAGTGGTCAGATAGTTAGGTAGATTGGAATAATCAGAGCTTTCATCATCATACCTACGGATTACGAGGTTCGCGCAGTCCGACAATACAGTACACACGACCACGTTCTTCTGTCTTGGATCTGAGCCGTAGACGTAACATGCTTGTTGGAAGCGGTTAGCCGCCCCTTCAGGACGCTTTTCTTTTTCTTATTATTGTACTGTACTATGCACTGGAGAGGGAAGCTAGGTGGTGCATTTTGCGGTGAGAGGGTTACCTCTCTCTAGCAGCGGATCGGTATTTCAGTTGAGTCGTCAACCTACGAAATCACTCTATATACGTAGCTGGGGATGTGATCCTCCTTCGTTATGCATATAGAATGCATCGGCCCGTTTGACTGGTGTTTTTTTTCTCCGTTGGAGTCCGGGAAAGCAAACATTTATCTATCACCAGCTGGTGGAGAGTCTGTTATACTGTACTGTACTGGCTTGTTTGTTAAAGAGCCGGAATGGGTATATATATATATGTATAGGTTGGATATCTCCTCTGAGAAGGGTTCTTCCTCTTCATCTTCGATCTATCATAGCATTAGGGCTTTGGTTATAGCATACTACCAAAGGTATATCAAGTTTATTTTTACTTCTATTTTACTGTGCTTCTGTTCTATCTCTCTACAATCTATATCTTTTTCTATCTCTCATGCAAGAATCATCTTCACCCACAGGCTATGGTTCTTGATATGATGTCTGGGATGGATCTGCTGGATGACCGGCCCACTGGCTGGTTATTTATTTACTTGTATGTATGGATGGGATCTGATCTCCTCTCCTCTCTCTTCTCCTCCTTTCTTCCCTCCTTGGCCCCTTCATGCATGAGCAGTATCTAATCTACTTATGTGGCGTGCATAGTGACAGTGACCGCGACAGAGACAGTCATCTCTTCACTGACTTGATTTCGCCTTGGGAAAATCATAAAAATATACCGGGTATGATTGCCGCCCGACAGCGGTGCGTCGATTAATGTGGTCTCATGTCGCCGTGCACATCCTGTTTCGGAGGCCAAGAAGAGCACCGGGAACATTTCCAATGCACTGGGCAGCAACCATTTCTGCCTCTTCTCGCTTGCCACTTGTCTGATCCGAACCGTGCTTCTGACGACGACGAAGTCAGCTTCTCGTGTTTGATATGTAATATATGCATTCTTCGCCAAAAAGATAACCCCCCGCTGAATGCAACTACATGATCTATGATAAGGAACTTCTCGCCGAGACATGCCGTCTGGAACTCATGAGTATACCCTACCGCCTGTTGGGGAACCTATCCCGACAACTGGAGAACGCGAGGATTCGTGTACATAGCGGAATATAATATACTGTTCCACGGTTCGAGCTTCACCGCCAGAGCACACAGATGAGAATCTTGAGCACTTCATGATAACCACAGTTGAACCGCCGCTAAGCCCGATGGACTGAACTCCTGTCGGAGTTCGACTTCAATATATGGATATATCACCAACGCCGTCGAGAAAGCGGCAAAGACACGGGAGAAAGAAGCAGCGGGAGTAGGTTTTATTTTTGCATTGTTGTGGTTGGATATCAGTTTAGTTACTCTTTTGTTGCTGACTTGAACATGCAGGAGTGGACAAAACCAATATATATACTTTACATCACTGATCACTCGCGCGTGGAAACTCTGGACTGACGGCGAATGCGCGCTTACATCAACTACGGTAACATTGGCCGGTTGCTCTACTTTTCCGAAACAAATTCTGAAGATGGAGAAGAGCACGATGAATGGGAAGTGCTGGGAGACGCAGACATATGGTGCCCAATACAACGCGAGGTTCATGGGGGATTGGGACGAATGGAACTCAAGCCGTGGCAGCAATGGACCGACTTCACGAACACCCCTGGTAAAGTTCCAGAATACTCCCGGAAGCTGAAGCCGCCGGCTTCTTTATAGAGCTTGAGGAGTCAAGCGGATCTCTCAACATAAAAATAAGGACTGCAGCTGGCAAGAGTTGTATGTAAAGTCACGATCCTCTAATGTGACTGTTGTCAGAGCTAACTGATTGCGGCGCTCAGATCATTTCATCATGCCACGCTAGGATTCTAGTTCTATAGCCGAATCCTGAAAGATCAATTTGAAGGACCGGAAATTTACATTCAGCTCAGCAGAGTGCTATGTACGCGTCTTATATGAGACCATTTTGACAATCTGGCTCCGATCAATCACCTATAGCCTCTAAAACGAGTTTGCACAAGCCACCATCCACGCAAAAAAGAAAAGAAAGGGGGAAGAATGTCCACTCGCCGTTGATCCTAGCGCGCCCCGGTTACCAATCAGCGACTCTCTGAAAGTATGAAAGCGCAACTTTCAGCTTGGGACGGTCCATTTGGGTCACAGTAGATAAGGACTCTAAAAGTCGCTTGTCAGTGTTTAAAAGTTCTTTGAGTACCTTGTCGACAATAAGGGAGAGGGCTGTAAAGGAATGACGGTTTCGGGTACAGCCTTTTACGTGCTACAATATACCACAATGCAAAACCGTGATACGGCACTTCAAAATTTTCAGAACACCATTTCCGTCCGGAGCAAACGCCAAAAAGTTTCCTTCGCAAAGTTTGGAGACATCGGGGGAAATGGCCCTCACACGTGGATTGTAACAGCATCCTTATTCGACACCGCGAGTGACATACGGCAAGCCTTGAACTCCACCTTTTGCTCGGAATTACAAACCAATGAGTACGCAAGAATGGAACAGGTGAAGAAAGGAGCTGAAGAAACGGGTGTTTGCCAAGTATCATTCAGAGATTGAGGTCTTCTTAAAGCAGGATGCAGACAAGCTACCCCCACACCGGCCTGATGACCATGAGTTCCGGTTACTAGAAGGTGCTACTCCGCCTTTCGCGCGGAAGTATAAGCTAATGACACCCAGGAACTGGAAGCGGTCAAGAAATACATCGATGAGCTTCTGGGAAAGGGCTTCATTCGCTCTAGCTCCTCCCCTGCAGCAGCACCAGTGCCACTGGCGTGGAAACCGGGAGGAGGCTTACGGGTATGCACCACAGGTTTAAGATAAAGGGCATTGGTACTCCTGCATACCAGATCCAGGAGGTACGTGCTAAGAGCACCAGTATGGGTACCTTCGTTGTTATGTTTCTATCGCCGGTACGGAACTTGAGCAATGGTATTAACAGCAAGAGGAAAAGACGCCATGGGAATATAAAGAGCAACAAAAATGGAGACTCCGGAGCTGAGGCAAGCTTGGATTTCATCCAACAAGACCCGACCAAAGATGGCACCAAGCATGGTGCATTATGTTTTGAGACAAACTATATAATCGGCGGACATGTCCCAAGGCTGGAAAAAAGGCCACAAATAGATGTGCACTCTTTCAATATGCTGTGCGACTCTTTCATACACGCTGAGTACATTATGCTTATTGGCAGATGCGTTACTGGAGGATGCATTGCAGGCGGAATAGTATGATTGCAGAATCCTGGCCGTCGAGCATGCCACCTCAACAGTACTGCAATGAAGAGTAACATGAAATTGTCTCCCCTGTCGGCTTAGAATAATATGTGCATCTGATCAATGACGTTGCACTAAATATTTGTCAACATAGAAAAAATTACCGTTTAGCACTGAAAAGAGTGTCATGGCATTTCTTTTGGTCTAGCGGTATATTCAGTCTGACAATATTGCATCGCATCTAGTTTGTCCTTAGAAAATGAAAAATACCACAACGAGCTCTTGAAGGCTGGTAATCTCGGTAGAGTACCTTATATATGGAATGGGTTTTTATGAACGTGGTGGGACGGTTCGTTCCATTATGGTTTGCAGCGACTGTCCTCAACACCAAAACGCAGTGGGACGTTTTAACCGGAAATTGTCTTGCACCTAGCCCACAGCACACTCAACTCTCCTACATACCACGAAACAAACCATCTTGACAACACTCCTACGGATATTCTGAGAATCACCTGTCTCACTTTGGGATTTCCTACAGTTCCAAGCCCTCCCTTTTGGACAACTTACCGGAATGCAGGCCGTCTGGTCTCTCTCCGTGGCATCTTCTTGGTGAGGGCAATGCGCCACGGACACAGGAGAAGCTCTACGCCGGATCACCACCCAGCTACTCGGAGGTATGGCCGTTGTTTCTGCTTGTTTCTCTTCTGCTGACGCCAATTTCCATCGTTAGGAGTCGTTTAAGCACGACGGTCTATGATCCATCATCTAACGCTTCAACTTTCCACATCCACGACGCTCAGTGGCTGAGGCCCTCATCACCGCAAACATCAGGACATGGCCGGACGATCTTTCTACTGTAGATTCGCCTGGAAGGGAGGTAAGGTCATGAGCCACCACGGCGGGCAGGATCGCCGGATCACAGGCTTCAATACGATTATTCTACAAGACCTCGCGCGGGGAATTCGGGCGTCTCCGGGCCAGCTGGGCGGGTTGTTTCGCTTCTCCGCATTTCGGTCGTGTTCCACTGCAGCTCGGGTTAAGAAGCTTGGGCGTTTGGCCATGGCGGTGGCGCACTCCGCCGGGGCGCCCTTTACGAGGGAGAACAACGTGCTGGCGGCGCTGGCGGAGCGGGTGGAGCGGGGAGTCCCGCTGGAGACGATTGCGGGGACCAAGTTCGTCGATGACACCTCGGCTCTGGGGGTTGAAAGAGGATAGCGTGATGCTGATGACAGTTTAGGTATCCAGACCATTTGTCGCCCGCACGGAACAAGCTTAAATCAGATGTCGACCGCCAAGAGATAATGGCATTAGTAATCACGGATGATCCTTGGCAGTGGTATGGGATTCTGGAAAGATATGGGGGACAAACTGCATATACGGGAGAAGCCTCCAAGCTGCGCGTCGAGCTGATCATGGACCTCATACGCGTGGTCGGCTTGCTATGGTATCGCGGTCCACCGTCCGAAAGCGGTCATGGCCTCGTCACCTCTTGGCTGATGTCGATGCCAAGCCTTGAACCTCCGCGACTTCATGATAACAGCTGTCGCCGACGAGCAGAGCGCTGCGCCGCATGACCGGGGTCTGGGGGCTGGGCGCGTTTCGCAGCTCTCGCTACCGCCGGTCGCCCTCGTCCTCCCCCGCATCGCGTGGGCTCGCAGCCTGCTGTTATATTTTCAACGTAGGACAGACGTTCTACGACAGCCTCTAGCTGTCTTCGTCATCCCTTGCTTCAGGCTCTCTCCCTCTCTCGCTGTCGCACCGCCATGGCTTCTGCCACGGCCAAGGCGGCCACGACCACAGCCGCTGCGCTCGGCGCGACCGCGTCTCCCACCAACAGAGCCACGCCCCAGGGAGGCATCCTCGAGGGCGGCAACCCGTCCAAGTACGACCCCAAGAACCCCATTACCATCTTTATCATCCAGGTGCGTCGATCCGTTCCACGATCCTGAAGCTCGTGAGGCCTTATCGCGATGGCGCGACGCCCGGACGCTGACTCTTGGCAAAGGCTGGAATCATCATTATCGTTTGCCGTCTACTGCACTACCCTCTCTCCAAGCTCCGGCAACCCCGGGTCATTGCCGAAGTCATTGGTGGTATTCTTCTTGGTCCGTCCGTTCTGGGACGGATTCCAGGCTTCAAGGATGCCATCTTTCCGGATGAGTCGCTCCCCCTCCTCAACCTGGTGGCCACGCTCGGCCTGGTCCTGTTCCTGTTCCTGGTCGGACTGGAGACCGACCTGCGCTTCCTCATCAGCAATTTGAGGGTCGCAGCCAGCGTGTCGGCCGCCGGCATGATCCTCCCCTTTGGCCTGGGGTGTGCCATCTCGTACGGGTTGTATAATGAATTCAGAAACGAGCCTGGGTTGGCTCCCATCAGTTTTGGGACGTATCTGCTCTTCATAGGCATTGCGATGGCTATTACGGTAAGCCTGCCCAGAGTCCCCCGAGAATTGGTATTCCAGCTGATTTTACAAGGCCTTTCCTGTTCTCTGTCGTATTTTGACTGAACTCAAACTTCTGAGTACCAATGTTGGCGTTATTGTCCTCTCAGCAGGTGTTGGGAACGATGTCGTCGGTTGGATCCTTCTTGCCCTTTGTGTCGCGCTCGTCAACGCAGGAAGCGGATTGACGGCGTTATGGGTGTTGCTTGTCTGCGTAGGCTACACGCTTTTCCTAGCCTACGCCGTTCGCCCGCTGTTCCTGCGGTTCCTCGAACGGACTGGGAGTCTGCAGAAGGGACCCAGTCAGTCCGTCGTCGCCATCACTCTGCTTATGGCTCTCGCCTCCGCCTTCTTCACCCAGGTCATCGGCGTGCATGCCATCTTTGGCGGCTTCGTGATCGGTCTCATTTGCCCCCACGAGGGAGGCTTTGCGATCAAGCTCACGGAAAAGGTGGAAGATCTCGTGGGCACGCTATTCCTGCCTCTGTATTTTGCACTTTCAGGACTCAACACCAACATCGGTTTGCTAGATTCCGGGATTGTCTGGGCCTACGTGATTGGCGTTATTGCTATTGCTTTCTTCGCCAAGGTGATCGGAGGCACGTTGGCTTCCAGGGCTTGCGGTCTTCTTTGGAGAGAAAGCCTGACCGTTGGCGTGTTGATGAGCTGCAAGGGACTGGTTGAACTGATCGTTCTGGTAAGTCCCTATTCCACTGATTCCATTCATTTCCGCTAATATTTGCTAGAACATCGGTCTGCAAGCGAAGATTTTGAGCACTCGTACATTCACCATCTTCGTGGTGATGGCGCTCATTACGACGTTTGCTACGACGCCTCTTACATCTTATCTATACCCACGCTGGTATCAGGTAAAGGTCGAAAGATGGAGGCGTGGCGAGATTGATTGGGATGAGAATCCCTTGCAGCCCGAGGGCGATAGCGATGCTTCGACACTGGCCAACGACAAGTTGAGAGCTATGTCGGTCCAGAAGCTCCTCGTCTATCTGCGTCTCGACAGTCTCCCCAACATATGCAACTTCCTGACCCTGCTAGCTCCTAACGGGAGTTCCAAGCCTTCATCTCCGAGAATCCACCATTCGAAGGTTGCGTCAACCAAGGCAGACGCTGCTGCGGAAGAATCTTCGGAGCGAAAGTCATCGCCCCTCCAGGTTCACGGCGTGCGTCTGGTGGAACTCACAGATCGAGATTCCAGTGTCATGAAGGTGTCGGCAGTCGACGAATACAGCGTCTATGACCCTGTTGTCAATACCTTCCGTGCATTTGGTCAACTGAATAATGTGTCTATGATCGGCGGAGTGGCAGTTGTTCCGGAGCACTCTTATGCTGATACCATCGTTGACATGGCGCACGATGTGACCCCTGACCTGCTTCTCATCCCTTGGAGTGCGTCTGGAGGCATGAGCGAGCGCCAAGTATCACTGCCCGGCAACGAACCTTACAGATTCGCCGACGGACCTTACAGCGGTTTCGTGTCGAGTCTCCTCAAGCGAGTGACCAGCAACGTCGGCATCTTTGTCGACCGCGGATTTAACCGGCCGTCGTTCGACAAGCGGCGACCTCTTGCACCACAGCGGTCCATCAGTGCGATGAGCGTCCGCAGCTTCCAGAACAACATCAGCATCACGGCAGCTGTTCGCATGCATCACATATTCTTCCCGTATTTTGGCGGAGAGGATGACCGCTTCGCCCTCCGTTTCGTGCTGCAGCTCGCTCAAAACGAGATGGTCACGGCGACCATCGTGCATGTGGACATCCCGGTTCCCTCTGCCGTGACAGTGACGTCCTTACCTCCCGCTCTCGTCCGCTCCACGTCTGCCCCCAAAGTGCCGCAGGATTCGACCAAGTCCGATGTTTCAGCGGGTTCTTGCCAGGCCTCAACCCAAGAGAAAGAGGCGGATAGCATATTCTTTGCTTCGATGCGCGACTCGCTGCCAGCGGCTCTTTCGTCTCGCGTCGTTTTCCAAAGGCTGGTCCCGACGGAGGAAGAGACGAATCCCGTGGCGCTTGCAGTCAAGACAGCCCGGGAGGAGACGGGCCGCTCTCCTGCTGAAGTGGGCGATATCGTCATCGTCGGACGCCGCAGCCTCAGCTTTGATCACTTGGTAGAACCGAAGTCCGACTCGAATGAAGAAATCGGGTCGGAGACTCGCAGAGCGCTAGGCGTTGTCGGAGAAGCCATGATTCGCAAGGACAGCAGAGTCAAGGCCAGCGTGCTTGTTGTGCAGGCTGGGCAGGTCGGAAGCGACGCTCCCAGTGAAGGTGGCAATGTATGATTTGGATTTTTTTTTTCTTCTCTTCTCTTCTCGGATATTATGGTTGGTGTCTTGCAGGTGTATATGTCTTATGTGGCCATGTTTATAGCTATGTTCGTGTATGCTATAGCGGGACATTGATCTATTTCTGTCCGACGATAAATCGCCCGGATTTTTTGTTTCTTTGCTTCTTGTTCTATTTCTGGGTCCCTGGTCCTGTACCTTATGAACTTGGATAGCTACATGTGAATTTGAATGAACTTAATGGCGCATCTGAAGACGTCAGCCGAATCCCACCTTATGCAAGATCGGGAACGAGGGATTGATTCTCTATCGATCATCCCTGAGAGTACTGCTTCAGGTACATGTTGTCCTGACCCAATTCAATAGGCTATTAGTTACGCGATACATTTATCACTTGTCATCGGTGTTACTGGTAGCATGCAGGATCCTCCGTAAACATGAACCTGTCGCTAACCTATCAACAGATGCAATACAGCAACACTGTTCCTTTTAAGTTATACATCCACGCAAAATGCCTCCTTTTCCTCTAACGCCGAGAGGTTAAATCCCCGAGCCGGTCGGGTGTGCGGGTTAACGTTAAATCCGGCCCTTATCTCCGATGCGATGAGATCAGTCGGTCCGTCCATCACGTCGATTCAATTTCAATTTTTACCATTTGATCGCGGATGAAGAAACGTGCTGCTATCTAATGCTGAAGCAACAGCCGCATCTGAGAAAGCAACTATTCGTTAATTCTAAGTCGACTTTTGGCCCTGACTGGAAAATTGAACCTTGCATTCGATCAACTTCTATTATCTCCGACGACTACCTATCTGCATATATATCAGGCAGCTCCTACAATCTTCATTCTTTATTTTATTCTATTCCTCTTGAATCCTTTAAAAAACTGTGAGAAGAAAAATATGTCCTGCCCGGACTGCTTCTCCGGCTCCATCCACAGCAACAGCAACAACAGCGAGACGCCCAAGGGAAAAGTAACCAAGCTGCACGGGCTGGACGTGTACGTCAGCGAGCCCGCCGGACTCGCGCCGGGAGCGGATGTCAAGGGTATCATTGTGATCATCCCCGATGGGTTCGGCTGGGAGTTTGTCAATAACCGGATCCTGGCGGATCATTATGCGGAGAAGGGAGGGTATCGGGTGTATTTGCCGGATTTTATGCGTGGTATGTGCTGTATGATCCTTTTATGACAATTGTCATCTCGTTTTATCTGGTCGGCTGCGCTGCGGTACCAAAAGAACGGACTGTACATGTACATATATACATGATGCACCAGGTGTTACGGTGAGAGGAGCAGATTCGTCATTGGGTGACGACGAGCAAGAAATATCTACATATACACTCAATCTGGGAGGGGGAAAATAGCACCATGCTAACAGAATGAGGATAGGACACGCCGCCCCCGTCTGGACCATCGAGACGATGCGAAGCCTGATGAGGACAGACAGCATCCTTAACTGGGTGATGAAACCGTATGCAGCCTCCCATTACGAGCTTCCCCGCTCTCAACTCCCAGCTACCACTGGATAGGCTGGTAGTTAAGCTTGGTACTAATCTACAGTTTAGGTACCACCTCTTTTGGGCGCTCTACGCCATCATCCCCTTCCGCTTCCACAACTCCTTCGCCAAATCCTGGCCCATCGTGACATCCTTCTTCACCGCCGTCCGCGAGAACGAAGGCCGCAACCTCCCCATCGGCGCCGCCGGGTTCTGCTGGGGCGGGAAACACACCGTGCACCTCGCTCACGGCCTCTCCACCCCCGCCACAAGCGATGGGACAAAGCCGTCGCGCCCACTCATCGACGCCGCGTTCACGGGCCACCCGAGCATGCTGCACGACATCCCCGACGAGGTCGGACGCATCCGGATACCAACCAGCTTCGCGATCGGGGATCAGGATCTCGCGTTGAGGGAGAAGCAGATCGAGCAGATCCGACGCGCGCTCGATCAGGATCGGGGCGAGGTGAGGATCTACCCCGGCGCAGGGCACGGGTTCTGTGTGCGGGCCGACCATGTGTTAGTGGATGCGGAGCGCCAGGCGAGCGAGGCGGAGGACCAGGCGATCAGCTGGTTTCAGAGGCATTTTCGGGATGTTGACTACAGCGTGAACTGAGATGATTTTGCTTTTCTTTTTCGATCCTTCCTGTTTGGTTGGCTGGGCGGCTGATGGTGCAGCATGAATGTGGGAATGAGTGCTGTCAAGATGTATGTACATATATCCAAGTCGAATTTGATTCAGCGCAATTCCATTGACTTGGCGATTTGGTTCTGTTCTGTCCTGTATTGAACCTTGAGCTTATATAATATTACACCTCTATCTCTATGCAGAGGCTGGATTCTGCTCCTCCATGACCATGTTCAGGGAAGGTATGACGGCTCGAATATTACCTGACTGTCTGTTATACTGTCAACAGTATGGCTTGTAGTATCAGCAATAGATGGTTCAATTTCCTGCTGATATGGATCTGATCTGCTTCAGTCTGATGCAGACGCTAACAAATTTCTGGTCTCGCTAGTAAGTTTGCCTTCAGTTCTAAAAGAATGGCGCTTGGATAGATGGCGACAAGTACATTAGGTTCTTGCCTACCTCTTTTGTATGAGATTTTCGGTTTTAGCTCGTCTGGAATGGTATATAGCAATCTTCTATAAAGAGAGAAGAAGCGCCAAGCCTCTCCGTCCCCGCACCCCGCACTCGGCATGCGCCCGCGGGATAAACGCTTCTCCGCCGCTGCCGAATCAGCTTCCGGGCGTTTGCCTCGCTACCTGAGGACCGCAGATAAGGACAAGATAAGATCAACCCCCCACACCAGAAGCCATAACATCCCACTGTATTTCCCGCCTTTTTATTTTTTTTTCTTTTCAAAGATCATTCATCCTACAGAAATAAATATATAAAAAGGGAGAAAAAGAAAACATGCGCCTCCCCTACGCCCCCTCCTCCCCNCCCCCCGACGCCGCCCCCGGCACCGACGAGATCTACGCCCGCATCGCCGCCCGCCGCGCCCCCCGCCCCCTGATCCCCC
>JGI26051J44788_1000978_pt1 | contig 11366 bp, 16 predicted proteins | sample HigsolmetaGSP13D_FD_44788 | JGI IMG/M metagenome (IMG submission 44788) | reverse complement strand
GGTGAAGGTGCTGAGTGTGGATGGGGACGGGGACGGGGACGGGGACGGGGACGGGGACGGGGACGGGGACGGGCGCGGGCTGACGAAGAAGGTCGCCAGGAGGATGGGGGCGAGGGGCCCGTTGAGGAGTGTGTATGTGCGGGATCCGGATGGGAATCTGATTGAGTAAGCCTGTGCCTTTTCTTTTTTTTTTCTCTGATTCGGTCTTCTGGTAACCCCCGGGGCTGCTTTTGGTCGTTGCTGACGGCTGCTGACTTGCTTGCCGCGCAAAGGATCTCGAATCCGACCACGTAGACTTCCTGAGTCCGTTCCATCGCTGGTGTGACGTTGGCCGTCAATGCTGCTGGCAGAATTCCAGCTGGTACGATATGATCTGCCTGGTTATGGGAGTGTGTATGAGATTTCGGTTCTCTATCCAGAGAGCCTGACACAACGACAGGTAGTAAAAGCAATGACCTTAATGCATTTCAATAATACTTAATCATAATCAACAGAAGGGCTATAATCCGAGCTGCCTGCAACAAGGCCAATTGCTATCGGAGGAGAGAGTAGATTCACATAGATAGTAAAACACGGTTTCGAAGGATCTATCTGCCTTCCAAGAACAGTTATAGACCGTGACAGCATGCTTTTGTCAGCTCGTCAGGACATGGAAAAAAAATGGGAACCAGGAATCCATCCCATCTACATCCGAAATTGGGTTTGATCGATCGTAATAATATACATTTCCGCCGTATTGCCTTTTTTTTCTCTGCGCTGTAGATAGAAACATGATGACGGAGAGAGAAGGGGGGAAACAAGGAGAAAACCCTTTCAGACACGACACAACATGATCCATCAACGTACATCCTTTCCACCTAAAACACCCAAATTGGGTCCGATAAGAAGACGACATATGGTGGAAACAGAAGAAGTTCACTCCATGGTGGCCTTGGCGCCCAGTCCCTTGAGCGTCTCGACGATCTTCTCGGCCTCCTCCTTGGGCACCGACTCCTTGAGGACCTTGGGCACGCTCTCGACGAACTTCTTGCTGTCGACCAGGGACAGGCCGAGCATGGACTTGATCTCCTTGATGATCTTGGGCTTGGCGGCCGCGTCATACGACTCGAGCTTGATGTTGAACAGCGTCTTCTCCTGGGCGGCGGGGGCCGACTCCTCCTCGGCCTCAGCGGCGGCCGCAGGCGCTGCTCCGCCTGCCGGCTGTCCGGCACCGGGGGCGACGGCGAATCCGCCCACGGGCAGGTCGGGGATGTTCAGGCGGGACTGCAAGAGAAAAAAAAAAGTCAGCAGGATGTAATCAAACTTTGAGTTGAGCGCTGGATAAATGCTGCTTAAACTGAGAGTTGGAGCAAGAGATGATCTTTTTTTTATTCCCCGCGATTCTCGACAAGAAAAAATACGACAAGGACCAATCGCCAACAAAAACCAACAACATCTACCCACCTTCAAGCTGGCCACCAGATCGGCCGTCTCCAGCAGGGTCAATTGACTGATCTGGTCCACAATCTGCGCAATCTTGGGGTTGGTCGGGGCGGCGGCGGGGGCGTCAGCCTGGGTGGACTGCCATCTCCGCGCGGGCGTCCGTCGGCTCTGGGCGAGGTATGTGGACGAGATGCGCACGGAGGAAGGGCGGAGGATGTGTCTGCAGCATCGAGCTGCGGCCTGCGAGGGGACTGCCATGGCGGTGGACTGAAGAGCTGGCGCGACAGACGACGGCGACGAGGGCAGATGGGACTCGATGAAGCTCGCCCGCTCGATCTTTTGCGGCACAGAAACTCGCCGGAAAACCAACGTGCACGTGACCAGACGCTCGTCACAGGTGTTACCGTATCGGACCATCTGTGACAGGACGATACCTTACCTCGCCGCCTCCGCGGGCCGCTGACGTGCTCGCCGCCGCCCCTTCAGCTGGGCCTCCTCCTGAAACCCTGGTAAATATCTCAATTACATACAATTCCCCATCCATCGCTCCTCTCCCTTCTCCTTTTCCTTCTCACAGCCCCCCTCCCACAATGATGGACCTCTACTTCTCGCCGCGCGAGAAATGCATCGCGACCTGGATCATGCTCGCCTGGATCTCCGTCCGCTCGGGCACCTTCATCGTCAACTACGTCCGCCGCAGCGTGCGCAAGGCTGAGGCCCGCCGGCACCGACGACGGCGCAGCCTGCGCGCCATGCCGCCCCAGAACTGGAGCGTTGGGTTGTCGGGACAATGACCTGGATTTTGGTCTTAAGATTTTTTTTCGTATTCCTTGATGATGGATTGACGATCGATTATGACATGAACGATACCCGCTCCATGGTCCATTTCACCTGTGCGCTTCTTACTTAACTTGCGGGGTACTCTACTACGGCACGCACGCGGTGTGTGTCACATTCATTTGCACAGCTGGAAAGCCCTGGCATTTTGATTACGGCCTTGCTTTGGTTTGGATGGGCGAATTTTATCTGCTCTGCTGGAGTATGCCACTCCTACTACTACTACGGAGTACCTACACGATACGAAGGGAGAGGCGGAAGACGGATACCTAGACCAACCACTGCGTTCGAGCGCGGCACGAACAAACAGACCAACTTTCACCTACCAATCTCTCTGATTATTCCGAGAGCCTCCACCATGCTCCTCAACGGCAATGGCCCTTCCCGCGAGGCAATGGCTGGTCAATTGTGTTGACAGGATTGGTTTGGTCGGTTGATCGAGCGATTCGAGCGCCTCACCACGTACCGCTGCATGCAAGCATCGCCCGTCCGAAGCAGCGGCAGAAACGTATCATTCCATCTGGATGCTCAACGGGCCAAGCACGACAAGAGGGAGCGGAACAGCCAGAGCGAGCAGGAGTACAGCGGAGGCAGGACAGAAGAGGGCGCCAAACAAACGCCATAACCTACCTAATCCGTCCCCTCTATCCTTTTTCTTCATTCAACAATCTCTCTATCTCTCTCTCTTCTTCTCTATGCGCCTCTGCCCCATCTCTCTCAATCTCGATCACACTACGGCGTGACAGACAAGAAGTTTCGGGATATCAACCTGTCCTGTCTGTAGCTTGACCATTATTTAATTATTATTATTATTACCATTAAACAATTAAACAAGACAAAACAATGAGACATCATTTTTGAGAAAAAGCCCTTCTTTCTCCTTCTAGTTTTCTTGCTACGTAATGTACAGTACATTAATTTAAAAATAATCACTGGATCCAACTCAAGGGGGAAAAGATATCAAATACGATTATGATGAGCGCCCAGTGTCTGTCTTGATCTTTTGATCATCTGCCTCACACTACTTGACGGACTAGGTAGGAAAGAAGATTCAATCAGAACATCCTCCTCTCCTCTCCTCTCCTCTTTGTCTTCGATGGTTGATATCATCCTCATCATACGGAGTAGATGGATCATATTGCTCCGATCTGTCCGGATACAGTATGTAAGACAATCTCATCCCAACTGTTCCAACTGTTCTCGCCTTGCCGGCTCTGTCTATATACAGTACTGTATGTATGTACTGTAGTATAGTATAGTATATCAGTCATGCTCGGTGGAGCGAAGAGAGTATAAATAGATGAATGAGGATTAAACTTCTTTCTCGGTTGGTTGGGATCTATTCCGTTATAACTTATCTCGGTAGTTATGTTATGCGATGTAGGTATTCAGTAGACGGTAGGTTGTGTGCAGTATACAGGGGTTAGAAGAAGGGAAAGGGGGTTAGATACGTAGATATAACGAGACCAAAAACTTTGCTTTTCGTCTTCACTTCATCTAATGTAATTGTAATAAGGGAGAACATTCGGAATTATATCCACACACACCCTCTCACTCACTCACTCACAAATCCTTCCACCCTCCACGACGTCATACGGACTTGCGTGATTCTCGTAACTTTATCTTCCACCACATCTCCCTCTCCACTCATACATACCCTCTTCCTTTCCAGCTACTTCAGCTCAATCAGTCCTCGTCCCAGTTAGGATTCTGGCCTGGCGGCTTCGGTCCGCCCGCCTGTCTCGCGACGATGATCTGGTCGACGCTCAGCACGGTCCGCGCCGCCTCGGAGCCCAGGCGGATGGCCCAGCTCTTCGACGCCATCAGGTCGAGGATGCCCTCCTCCAGCGCGTCCACGGTGCCCGTGTTCGAGTTGCCGAAGAGGTCCACGCCCGTCGTCCAGTAGGGCTCCTCCTCCGACGATGAGGCTTCATCTTCCCCAGACTCTTCCTCCTTGGAGGAGGCCTTGCCAGCACGGCGGCCGCCGGCGGCAGTGGTACGCTGGTGCGCAGTGTACAGACGGGACAGGACCTCGGTGGCATCGAGACCGGCGGACTCGGCGAGCGTGCGGGGAACGACCTCGAACGCCTCGGCGTACTTCCTGATGGCGTGCTGGGGCAGACCGGGCGTCTTGTCCGCAAAGGCGGAGATGCGCTCGGCGAGCTGGAGCTCGGTGGCTCCCGCACCCGGGACGAGACGGGGGTCCTTGGTGATGGCCTTGACCACGTTGACACCGTCGTCGATGGCGCGCTCGAGGTCGTCGAGGTGGTTCTGCGTCGCGCCGCGCAGCACGATGGTCGCCGTGCGCGTGACAGCGCTGGGATCCTCCTGGCGGAAAACGGTCACCCTGTCACCACCGATTTCAGTCGTCTCGACAACGTCCACGGTGCCCATCTCGTCCGGCATGGGGGCGCCGAGGCGGGCGAGCGGCGAAGCGCCCACGACGCGGCAGAGGCGGCGGAGCTCGTACTTGGAGTGGATCTTGATGACGAGGATATTGAAGCGGTTGAGGTAGTGAAGGGCCAGCTCGCCGACGGTGGCACCGGCAACGATGACGCGGAGACCAGAGTCGTACAGCTCCTTGATCGCTGCCTCGAGGCGCTCCTCCTCGCCCTTGCTGAAGTTGAGCATCTCCTGCGCGTTGTGCAGGAGGACAGTACCCTTGGTCTCGGTCTGGGAGATGTCGATCGGGCAGCTGAAGACACCGACCTTGGCCTTGAGGGCTTTCTTGACGTGGCCCTCCGGCTCCCTGTTAAAGACCATACCCCTCACCACTCGCGACTGCTCCAGGCTACCACCCATGATCTTGACCACTCGGACATTATCCACGTTGAAGTTGACGGGGTTCTTGGGCAGGACCGCAAGCACAGCCTCCGCGACCAGGTTGGCGAGGATGTCTTCCGAACCGGAGTGCTTGCTGGCGACCACGGTGCGGAGAGCCTTGCTAAGCTCCTCCTGTGAGCGTATATCCTTTATACGGTCAACCTCGAGATCTATTCATTTCGATGCTCCGTCAGCAACAGCCGATAACATAGACCATAGACGTAAAACCCCACATCCGTAGAACTCAACCCAAGAGGGGAACTAAAGGAAAAGAAAACCCACCCTCTAGGCACTTCAGCGCAAAGTCCTGCGCCTTCTCGTAACCCTGCACGATATCACTCGTCTTCAGGCCCATCCGCAGCAGCTCCTCCGCCTTCTTGAGCAGCTCGCCCGCCAGCACGATCACCAGGTTGGTAGCGTCGCCCATCTCCGCCTCCTGCTGCTGGCTCGCCATGACGAGCAGCTTCGCGGCCGGGTGGACAACGTCCAGCTCGCGCAGGATGGTCGCCGCGTCCGACGTCAGGATCATCTTCGATAGGTGGTTGATGACGATCTTGTTGCGGCCGTACGGGCCCAGCGAGGTCTGGACGGTCTGGGAGATGGCCCGGCAGGCCTCGATGTTGCGGATGACGGCGCCATCTTCGGCATCATGGCTGGAGTTTTGCAGAAAGAGAGAGGTGTTAGCTGGGGATTCTACCCTCGTAGCATCTTGCACGCTGGCTGGCGTGGGTTGGATGTTGTGGCCTACCTCTGATAGCCGGGCTTGAAGAGGCCCGCCTGAGAGGGGCTGGGTATTGCCAACGACATGGTCACAAACCGCTCCCACCGCTAACTGGAGAGACGGCACTATCGAAGAGCAAAACAAGAGAGACAGTGAGGCGTGACTGGAATGCGACACGCTGCACTCGAGCGTCTCGTCGGGGATTTTTTGGAGGAGCTGGCGATGTCCTGGGCCGTTTGCGCTGTTTGCACCGCCGGCGGAGGGGTTAGGGCTTCCCCACAGAACGCCGTGGATCGCGACAGATAACAGATCGGCTATATGACTACATGGCAGAGAGACTACATGTTTACATGGCTGTGTCCTAACCCGAAAGTACGCTCATTAAAACAGTTGCACTACCTCCAACATCCTCCCAGCCCTACCATCTGAACACAGTGTGCGCGTCTGAATCCCGGCACTACAGACGGCATCAGCGGCTGCGCATCACACGTCAACTTGGCAAGGCGGTACTTACGATACTTTGCCGTCAAATAGCAGCCGCTCTCCTCGTACGTCGCTTCAGCCTTTGGCAGCCTGGATCTTCATGTTAGATCACCAGGAACTCAGGACAAGTAGACAGACCATCTTACAATTCGCGAATAGCCTCCATACGGTTGTAGCTCTTCATGCAAATCAGTTTTCTGGCACAGAAACACCACGATCCCAGCTTCTTCAGTATGAGCTTACCGATGGATGCGTCGACAGAAATTGCGGCGGAGTGACCTTCTCCGCTTTCTGCATCCGACTCCAGCTGCAGTTTTTTGTCAGTTTATACAGCTACAGATTGTAGACACAGATTCGCAGCCATCAGGATAGACGCAAGACTTACAGTCTGACAGCAGCCTCGGGATTGAAGCAGGCCTTGGACATCATCACTAGCAACGCATGTTAGCACCGAGGTCGAACGATCATAGCAAATCATAAACACCTACTCAGTCCAATATTGTCTGCCTCCGCCTGCAATAAAGAAACGTATAAAGTCAGCTACGAAATCCACCATTAGCGGATAGACAGAGCAGACCTCTTGCGTCCTCGAGTTTGGCAGACTGTACATCAACTTGAGAAGAAGAGAGGGCAGATATCCCGAGATATCGAAAAGAGCGGAGATGATATATACAAGCCCGACCGTTAAGATGCTGTTGCTCATCCGCTCGGCAGGGTGACGCGCGACGACGTGTGCGATCTCGTGGCCCAAAACAGCCGCCAGTCCGTCTTCATCCTGGCAGACGCGCATGATGCCCGTGAAGACGAAGACCTTGCCGCTGGTGAAGCAAAGTTAGCATGACATGAAATTTCAACCGAAGGACTTCAAAAAGGCCAGACCAAATCCATCGATATGGGAAGCGTTACATACCCCGGCAACACAAACGCATTCATCATACTATCATCATGGATAACATGCACCCTCCAATTCGCCCCCGGAATCGGCGCCAGCGGGATCAGCCTCCTCAGGATGCGATCCACCATCAACGACAGCGGATGATGGTCGGGCAGGATCCGCCCACGATACTCCGCAAGAACCTCGCGGTAGCTCTGCTCGCCCATCTTCAGCTCCTGCGCGGTGGAGACGCAGTTGAAGCGCCGGCGGCCGGTCATCTATATGATTCATCAAGAACATAGAAAGTCAGCGCATAGAACAGGATATGTAGAGCAGTACTGTATCCTACACAGTAGGAATTAACGCTCTCACCTCCACAGTCTCCGTATTATACCAGTAAAACGCCACTCCCAAGCCCACTCCCACGAGTATGAGACTCCCGTAAGGGTGCTGGAGCGGCCCCGGTCGCGGCCCTCCGCCCGGCGGTCCAAACCGTCTGTATACCTCATACCTGTATCTGGGAGCCCGCGGGGCGGAGGAAAAGAAGGCGCGGCGCGAGATTGAGATCGGAGATCGGGGCCCTGGCCATGGTGTTCGCGATTGCTGCTGCTGCTGCTGCTGCTGCCACCATCGTAGTCCGGCAACGTCGGAGGCGGAGGGGGAGAAGGAGAAGGTCGGGGGAAACACTACACCACGCGGCAATCCTATACGGGATTCTGTCGAAGGCGCGATACGGGAAGAGGAAGAGGAGGAGGGACAGGAGGAAAAGGAAACCCGGCCGATGGAGGAGTACAGCTCGCTCGCAGTCGCAGCGGCGGCGGGGAGTCGGGATGCGGATGCGGAGGCAGCGCAGCGAGGGGCAAGGCCGCGCAGTGGGGAGGAGAAGGAAACTAGCGACGACCGCAGCATGGCCTGCTGCGACTTGCACCCGAAGTGCAATTGAATTGATGAAGCGGATCTGGATATGGAATGTGATGCTTGGAGGCGTGATGCCTCGTGGAGTTGGTTACTCGGGGCGCTGCGAAGCGCTGAGGTCACGATTACACCGTTTACGGTATCGCTACTGATGCTGACAGGGGATATTGAGCAACGACTACGCCACATTTGGAGATATGTCAAGTTGCAAGATCTCCAGAGACTGGAAAGAGTCCAAATTGTCCTCTGAAGAGATGCATTTGGCATATTGCGTTTAACTTTGCGATGCAAGCCCAGCGCCGTGGATTCGGAACGTCATCTCCCATACTTCGTCTCATGCATGCCTATTCCAGCCGGAGGCCAACGCAATAGCACGCTTGCCTTACGTACGGACAGTACATCTGCAGTGTACGCTACTTCGACAGCTGAGCCATGCAATTGACGAGAGAGGAATTTCATAAAAAACTGAGGCTGACATAGGCTCGTGACATCCAAACTTCGCAGTGCGCTTATCTCCACTAAGACCGCTTCCAGCAATGAACCAAAAAAAAAGCGCTGCAGAGAATAGAAGAGATATTGACGAAGTATGATAAAGCTATAAGAGACGCAGATATCAGGACAAATCCTGTGAAAATGAGACAGAGAAAAAAAAAGTAAAGACAAAAAGGCGGCTACCAACCCACATACGTACGGCATACAGGCCGTGGCTCCAAAAAAGGCGCGAAATTCCCCAAAAAAACATAAATCTGCCACTTTCCACATAAAAGACATGCACAGATACACAGACATCCTACCCAAAGAAAACTGAAAAATTGCATGGCACCTCAAAGTGCAACGCTGAAACAGAATGGTATCATACAAAAACACATACACCTGGCCAGAGGAGAAAAAAAAGAAAATCAAGAATACATCCAGCACAAGAAATAAAACGATTGCGATATTGACCTGTATGGAAGTGTCGTTTTATTCTTCAGTCAGCGCGTCGTCGCCAGTTTCGCGCCACTCCTTAGATCGCTCAGCTAATCGTTTCACTCCAGATAGTCTTCCGGCCCACTGAGCCTCAGAAGGAGTTCTAAACGTGTAAGCACGCTGAGACGAGATGACGCCGATCGCCTGCAGAACGGCTTTCCGGGAGTCACGCCCGAAAACAGCAGGGTGGTTGATCCACTCCAGTGCGGCCTCCAAGTCAGCATCGAGGGCATTCATGATCTGCGGGTCGACAGCAGCAGCGACAGAGGTAATGGTTGGCGTGTCAGATGCGGCCGACGTCGAATGGTTCTCCCCAAAGTGGGAGGAGGATCTGGGCGACGATGAATTTGGCGTGCCCGCCCTACTTCCTGAATCAGTACTTCCGGCAGACTTCTGCGCACCTGGAGGCAGAGGCGGCAGGCCGCCCTTGCCGAGACCCTTCAAAATACTGCGTGTTTCGGTCAGGAGATGCTGCGCACGATCATGCTGTCCGCGAGAAACGAGGGTCAAGGCACGGGTCAGCATATCAGATGTGAGCAACTCCATGCGGCGTTGGACAATTGACGGATGAGGGGGGATAGGAGGCGTAATCGGCCGCCCTGGGTTCTTCGCCTTCGGATTGGGCGGGAGCATGGTGATGGCCAGGAGCGACGGCCTAGGCAAGTGCGTCAAATGTCCCTCACGAAGAATATCGCCATAGGTAAGGTCTGCCTGAATCAACGGCACCTCTTCCACGCTGAGCACACGCTGCTCATCGCCATCCGGTCCACCACCCAGAGCTTCCAATCCAGAGACCATACTCTCCCAAGGGTCCTGTGGGACATGCTCTTGACTGGAATTGTCCGGTTGGATAACAAGTTGCACCAGCACATCTACATGACTCTTAGAAGGATGTTTTACACAACGAGTCTCGATGGACTTACCTCGTTTATCTCCAAACCTCAGATCGCCGAGGGCCGCCTCGGCATCTTTTCCAGTCGAGCGTTTGGTAGTGTGGAGGGCACCAGTGATCTTGACAAATTTTGCAGGTGATCCCTCTGGCAGACGGAGTTTCAGTTTAACATTTTGATGCGATGTTGTCTGCAGTGCACCCAGGCATCCCGCTACACATTCTCGCAGCATCATCCAGTCCTTCACATACATGTAAGACGCCTTCGTACGGGTGGAAAGCTCGATCAGAGTGTCCGGCTTGTGGGTTAGCCCGAGACCAAATGAATAGATGCCAATCCTGGAAGAAATGGTTAGTAAGGGATTTCGCGGACGCAGGGATAGACACGGGTGTACGCACTTGGCGGCTTCGGCCCGTGACACCACGAAGTCGACGCCTTCCGGGTCAGATGTCGCAGAATCGCTGATCAAGAGAATGGCAGAGATCGGGTTGCTGGATTTCCGTTGCATCAGAAGATCCATTGCAACATTGGCACCTTCAACGGCATCTGCGCGCAAACTCTTCTGCCCAACAGGGCGGATCGAGTTTAGTATCTTGTCCCAACCACTCCAGGCCTTAGTGGTCATGCCAACAAGCGGTACTCCTCCTCCACTGGACCCAAAGGTCACCAGCCCCATGCGATCACGCGGGCCCAGGTTCTGCACGAGGAATTTGAGGGTATCGCGTAGCAGAGTGATCTTGAGGCCCTGCATCGACGAAGACACGGGAACGACTACCACTATGTCAAGTGGGACATGGAAACTAACAGGAGCCGTATCCTTCGCGGGGGTCGAATAGTCCGTCAACGCGGTGTTGTTGGACTTCCCTGCCCCATAGGAAGAAGTTGCTGACGACTGCCTCTTGTTCGTCCGGAGAGTTTGGTAGTCGTCCTCGGTTCCCGAGTTATCCATATCGTAGTCAGGATTGCGAGCTGAGATTTCGGGTGAATTGAGGTCCAGAAGTGCCCGGCGCCAGAGTTCCAGCTGGTTTCGGCTCTGGAAACGAAGGTGGAAGCATGGCAGCTCGCTAACAGAGAGATTGAGGGTGAGGATCGGTTCATCTGTAGACCAATTATTAGAACGGCACACACATTGAACCACCAGCCTCATGAACATGAATCATTACCTGGAGAAGCCTCCACCTCTCTGAGATGCTTCTTGATAAGAATGGAACCCTTGAGTGTACATCGTATCTTGCGCTTCGGTCTGTGATCGTCATATTGATGATCGTTGTTGTGATGTCTCTTCTCCTTCACGCAGATGAGCATTTCGGCGAAGAGATAGCACTCCAGTTCCTGCCAATTCTCGCGGTCTTTGCCCACGTGAATTTTACCGTGGAGACGCAGCTTTCCGAACCTATGAATGTGTCAGTAAAAAGCAAACAGAAGATCCCCC
>JGI26051J44788_1000973_pt1 | contig 11405 bp, 10 predicted proteins | sample HigsolmetaGSP13D_FD_44788 | JGI IMG/M metagenome (IMG submission 44788) | reverse complement strand
TCACATAGCAACCTGTCATATAGACATTGCTAGTAACACAGGCTTATTCTCACTATTATATTGCTCACCCCCTTGTTTCTTGTCTTCAAGATAAACCAACGGCCCCTTTAGGTCTAGTTATCTAGGCCTGTCGTTACAGTTGAACCGTTGGTTCTGTTCACGATAACTTGAAGTTAAGGGCTCGACTCTCATTTTCGGTCCTCGTTTGTTTCGTTCAATATTAAATAAGTAAATAAAGTCAGTACTTGGAACTCATGGCAGGTTTTCTTCAATTCCCTGTGAATTGAGGAATTCGTTTGGAGTACCATATGGTTCCTCAGGCACATGCATACTCTGTACTTACATCTACTCTATTCCTTTTCTAGTAGTGTGTTTTGAACCTTCGGGCTCCAGTGGGAACAGCCATGCTGATTCATTGGTTTGAGGAACATCTAACTCGGTTGGCGAGGAGGGTAGGGATAGATTTATACTGTATATGCGAGCCTCTTCCCATACAACCCTGTGGATTTGAAGTTTCACGCTTCCTTTCCGGTATATAAGAGCGTTTGAGTTCAGGTGGCTCCCTAGGTAACTATCAGGTATTCAAACATACCCGTTCAGGCGTCTGACAGGATGATTAATTAAGAAATCCATAGCTAACGACAGAGAGCATGACTCCGTGATTCTTAGGAGGGTTTGTGGAGAGAAGTAGGACATAATACGAGGTGTTCAAATCGAGGATTCATGCAGTTACTCCAAGGCGATGGGGAACGTGGGCCAACCCAGGCCTGTGGAACGTGGCATGCATGCATGGACAGGTGAAGTAAGGCTGAGATGGTTACGCGGTCAGCGCCGCGATGATGACTGGCAGCCTGCGAGCATCCGAGATCCCCGAACAAAAGTTCCGACGGGTGCTGACTTGGCCAAAGATGCTCTGCTGGTCATGATGTTAGTGCCTGCAGCGGTGCAGGGCGAACATGCAGCCAGATATCTTCGCCGCCGCTGAGTGGGTGGAGAAGAAGGGCCTGGCCGCTGCTGCGTCGAGGCTCCAATGGCGTCGCCAGCCCAGGGCGCATGCTTGCTTGACGGCTTCGTTATGGATTTTTCTCCAACGCATTTTGAACCGGGCGCGCGCGTCGAGTCATGATCATCCGCCCTGATAACAAAGAAGACGGCCGTGACGACTGAAACCTTCGAGTTGTCGGCTCTCCTCCCCGCAGGTTCGCAATTCCGCATGAGCGTCCGCTGCCTACGTCCCGTCCCGTAAAGCCAGATTGACGGCGCCGCCCCTCTGCAGCTATCTAAAGTCTGAACGGCGCTTGAGATCACGCAATCCCCTTTGAGGCCTTATCTTCCGCATCTTCCTATCGAGACTCTCTTTCTCTCCTTCCGTCTACCGACGTGTCTGTTAATGCATCGTGGAGAAAGTGGCTCGCATCGGGCTGCCTTCTTCTCTTCTGACCCCAGCGGGTTCCTCCACCACCGAGCACGACGCTCTCGTGGCACCACCGCCTCCAGAGGAGAGCATCGAACTCGACGAATTCGATCCTTCCACTGCGGCGCCTGCTGCGAGACGTGCGCGAGTCTCCAGGAACCGGGAGTCGGGCGCGCGGAGGCCGGGGAAAGTCCACACCGCTAGTTACGAAGGACAGGATACCGCCAGACGCCTACTAGCTGGAGAGGAACTCAGGGACACAGGGCGTGGGGACAGGGGGAGGAGAGCGCGGCGTGACGAGCTCTCCGAACGACGCAGGCTCTGGGCAGAAGCACTCAGACGTCGATCGCAGGCTGCGCAAGAAGGACGAGGACGAGAACAAGGACAAGGACGAGGGAAGGAAGCCAACATGAAGTTCTCCCACAGCCTTCAGTTCAATGCTGTCCCCGATTGGAGTGCTTATTACATTGGCTACAGTAACCTGAAGAAACTGTACGTTCCAGGTTTTGCTGATACCCCCCGGGCGTGGTCCAGAGTGACAACGTCCATTGTTTCATTATAAGCTCCCCGTGGAGCGGTACGATGCGCAACTTGCTTACACGCTTTTTTTTGACAGGATATATAACCTAGAAAAACAAGTCCGTCGACCAGATGGACAGCGCGCTGCGGATGCCGAGTCTGCCCCCCTGCTCCAATCCTCTCTCGATACGGATGCTATCTTCCGACGGGCTCTGGATGCGGAACTCGAGAAGATATGCTCGTTTTACGAGACAAAGGAACTGGAGCTCTTCGGGGAGGTGGGGGAGGTCATCAAAGATGAAGCGGCGTACGCGGCTGATACGGATGGCGTCAACATGGATCATGTCAGCGAGACAGTCATCAAGACGCGAGCGCTGAGCTTTGGGTCACGACCGCGGACCGCGAGTACTTTCGGCAATTCAGGTTTCGGCCGTGACCGACGGGCAAGTGCGGTCAGCGAAGACATCGAGGAGGAGGATGAGGAGGATGGTGACAGTGATTATGAAGCCCAGCAGGAGTCTGCAGCGGTGGGATCTCGCAGACCTTCCCGCTCCCAGGATCCACGTCGGGATTCCGTGGACTGTTCCGATGGACGTTCGAGCGAACTGGGTGACTCGAGATTCCTGGGAGATTCCAGGCTGATGGGGTCTGAATTCCGGTCTGGGTTTCATGATGATCACTTTCCGGACCCGCGACTTTTGGACCTGTACAATGCTGGCGTGTCGTTGAAGAAAAGGGCGATCAGTGTTTACGTCTCCCTCTGCGAACTGAAGTCCTATATCCAGCTTAATAAGACCGGGTTCTCCAAGGCGCTGAAGAAATATGACAAGATCCTGGACCGGAATCTGCGACGCGAATATATGACCACGGCTGTCTCTCCCGCTTACCCCTTCACGGACTCTACGATGCAGCGCTTGAACGATAATATCGCCAAGATAGAAAAGATTTATGCAGATGTCGTCACACATGGGGATATGTCCCTTGCGAGACGGGAGCTGCGGCTGCATCTGAGGGAGCACGTCGTATGGGAACGAAATACGGTCTGGAGGGAGATGATCGGTATTGAGAGGAAGGCACAGGCGGCCAATATGGGAATCCGGAGGACCTTACTGGGTGGTGATCAGGATCCTGCGACCGCGCAACGGCAGGGCGATGAGCTAGAGATTCGCACCAAAGAACTGGCGACCCCTCTGGGTCGATGGCGTCTTCCCGAGTGGCTTTTCAGTTTGACCTTCGCAACCCTTCTCGTCATCGTGGCGGTGTTTATTATTCTGCTTTCGGTCCCGATCATGGACAAACCGGAGCAGCAGAATTGTCTTGCCATGCTGGTTTTTGTCAGCTTGCTCTGGGCTACTGAGGTAGGTACCATCCGTCTTGTCCATCTGGGATCTGTTGCTAAGTTGGATACTCCCAGGTTATTCCACTCTTTGTCACTTCCTTGCTTATTCCCTTCCTCGTCGTCGTTCTCCGCATTATGCGGTCGGACGAGAAACCCCACACACGGCTGAACCCCAAAGAAGCAACGCATATGGTATTCGCTGCGATGTGGACGCCAGTGATTATGCTGCTGCTGGGCGGATTTACCATTGCTGCAGCGTTGTCAAAGCACGACATCGCTCGTCGAATGGCAACGTTCGTCCTGAGCAAGGCAGGCACCTCTCCTCGAACAGTCCTCATCACAAACATGTTCGTCAGCATGTTCTTGAGCATGTGGATTAGCAATGTGGCATCTCCAGTCCTATGTTATTCAATTATTCAGGTAACTTCAATTGCTGGCCCTTTCCTTTATTCTCTTCGTGTTTTTCTGACGCTGGATAGCCCATGTTGCGAAATCTCCCTGTAGACTCCAACTTTTCCAAGGCCCTCGTCTTGGGAATAGCCCTCGCAGCGAATATCGGAGGAGCTGCATCTCCAATAGCCTCACCGCAGAATATTATCGCCCTGGAGAACATGTATCCCAGTATAAGCTGGGGAATCTGGTTCTTTATTGCGCTTCCGGTCTGCATTATCTCAATCCTGCTTATCTGGTGTCTTCTGCTAGCCACGTTCCATCCCGGTCGGGGCACGACGATCGTACCCATTCGATCAGTCAGAGACAAGTTTTCTGGAGTCCAATGGTTCGTCAGCATTGTTACGGTAGTTACCATCATCCTCTGGTGCGTGAGCCACCAGCTCGAGCACACATTTGGTGACATGGGCGTCATCGCGATCATTCCGCTCGTCCTCTTCTTCGGAACCGGTATCCTGACGAAGGAGGACTTCAACAACTTTCTCTGGACCATTATCATTCTCGCAGCCGGCGGCCTCTGTCTTGGAAAAGCGGTCAGCTCGTCTGGTCTGCTGCACACCATTGCGGGTGCCATCACAGAGCGGGTGGCAGACTACAGCCTCTACTGGGTCTTGATCGTATTTGCGTCGCTGATCCTTGTCATCGCGACTTTTATATCGCACACTGTTGCCGCTCTCATTATCCTGCCCCTGGTCCAGCAGATTGGCGTGGGGATGGAGCATCCCCATCCGAATTTACTGGTCATGGCGAGTGCCTTGATGTGTTCGGTGGCGATGGGTCTGCCAACGAGCGGATTTCCCAACATGAGTATGTATCCCCTTTTAACTTCAAATAATGTTCTTCATTTGCCGATTTCTTTAACCTTGCTTCTCTGTTGGCCTATTACTGACTTCTGTGCTTGTCACAGCTGCAATCATGTTGGAAGTCCCGCAGACCGGCCAGCGCTACCTTCGCGTACAGCACTTCCTCACCAGAGGTATTCCTGCTAGTCTTATATCCTTCGGTGTCGTCCTCACGGTCGGATACGCGCTCATGGTCGTCGCTGGGCTATAGTCCAGTCCCGTTTCCCGTGACATGGCATGCGCTTCTGTCTATCCAGACTTGGACAAAGCTGTTTGTTTTTTTTCCTCTTCTCCTCGATTTATGGGCTGTATATACTCCCGTCTCATGTCGTCGATCTAGCATGGCATTAATTGTAGATACCCCTACCTACCTACCTATTACATACACATCCATAGAGGTCAGGGCGGACGGAGCACTGCATTGAGCGTTGCTTTTCTTTTCCTGTTTTTGGTTGGCAATGGGATCTTTTGTTTTCATTACGCATACGATTGATTAGAGCAATTGTTTTGCAGGTATACATAGATAGATCGCGACGACGACCGGGCATTGGGCCACCTTCTTTAGAATAGATACCTATGGACTTGTTCGTAGGGAACTCCTTTTGGATAGTATCTGGAATAGAAATGGAATTTGTGGATGAAACTCTACAACGTTGTTCTTGAACTGTGGATTCTCAATGGATGGCTCCTCTGGCTGTTCAATGCGCTCGAGTGGTTGCGTGGCATTGGTTTCTGATCCTAATTGTGGAGAGGAAAGCTTCGTGCTGTCTTGATAGTCCGAGGTACCGGTGTCCTGTTGTTGCTATGTTTGTCTCTGTCCTTGCTGCTGCTGCTGGCGCTGAAGTTTCGACTCAGGCTCATATCCGTCCGAGGAATCGTGGGACTGATTGTTGTTGTTGTTGTTGTTGTCAGGAGCTTCCTGGCTACGAGTCTCTGCTGTTGTCATTCTGCGCTAAATAGGGTAGTAGTAGGGAGGATTTAAAAGAGAGTACTGGGTTCTAGAGAGCCGCGAAATTAGATTAACATGGTGTTAACGGGGGTACTCACTACATAGGTAGGTACTGTAATACACCGGCTAGAGTGTTTTCATGTTCTGTACCCAGAATACCAAACGACACCACAAGAACAGCGCCAACACGACATGAAACGGTGGGAGTAGGTAGGGTAGCTGGAGCTCAGAGGATGGCACCAATGCTACCAGGCCTGGAGAGTTCTAGAAGACGGAGAACTCGTCTGAGCTGTAGATAGATATGCGCATTATTACTAAAACTGACGTTCAGGATGGTGATAATAATATCTTCTGGGAGTCGATGAAGTCGTTGACAATGCAGACTCGGGAATCTCCTACGCTCAGCCCTAACTAGGCCTAGATCCCTGTCTGATAGAACATCATAGAACGCCAACGCATCATTATTGCAGACATGAAACGCGCATGTTGCACCCACTGCCTTACCCTTACCACCAGAAACAAGCCAGACTGAGGACATGCCTTCTGCAATTTAATCAAACCCCAATGTGTCGGGAACCTTCACAGGACCCCCAGTCTCAGGAGGGTGATGAGACTGAGATCCCGATACGGGAACGGGAAGGCAATCCAGCAAATCCAAACCCAGACCAGAGCGCGGAGAGGAACAAGACCGACATGAATAACGACGACGGAGCACAGAAGAAGTTGGAGGAGAAGGAGAAGCTGCCGCTGCCGCTGCCGCTGCCGAAACCGAAGCTCGAGCTCGAGTTCCACTTCCCCGTCGAGGTCGAGCTGAAGGCTAGCATCAGGGGGGATTTTACGGTTGTGGTGCTGTAAGTGCTTTTTTTTCTTATCATTCCTGCCACTATATGTCATTTATCATCGAGGAAGGTCCTTTTTTTCTATATAAATCATACTCACGCAATACGATACAATACAAAGAGACACGGCGTCATCAGAAGCACGTGGCGATGAAGACGGAGATGGAGATGGGGAAGAGGAGGCCATTAGGCGGGATTAGTTAGAGACTTAAGTCCATCTGATCTAATCTGCAAAAAGCCCAAGACGGACCAGAGAAGCGGGAGGAGGGGGGAAAGATCTGCAATCAATGAATGCTCCTAGGATTTCTTCTCATTTTGTTGTGTTGCCCACCGTACTGGCCAGATCAGATTCCTATACCTTAGGTATCCATCAATTTCCTCAGTCCTTTAATGTACAGTACCTAAGGTAGGCAGGCAACAAGACCACACTGGCAGGACATGGCATTCAGGAGGTGAAATCTGCTCGATTAAGTATCTATTCAGGAGGCCATTTCCTGGTAAGAGAAATATCGAACAATGAGCCATTGGAGCAAAATCATATAGAGAAATGCAGGAGTACATGTACAATTCCGGGATTGTCATGAAGGTCTGGAAAGAAAAGGCCAGCACGTGCGACAGCTCACATTTGATGGTGAAAGAAATATGCTCTAGGGCAGGCATTAATGTCAAGACTCTAGGAGCTCATGACTGTGTCAGCGTCCTCGTTACATGTGAGACTTGGTGAAGACCGAGCCAAAAGCTTGGCGTCGGCGACGATCAGACCATCAGATAATCCCCGGATCTCGAGGAGATCGGGTCACTCCCCGACTGTCAACAAGACACCATATAAACCCAGCAATCTTGCATCATCCTATCGGAGAAAGCAAACACTCAGAATCTCAATTACCATTGACCATGGCAGAGCAAGACAAGCAGGCGGCGGCCAAAAAGCGCATCATCGACCACCTGAACGCAGACCACCAGGCTGCACTCGAATACTTCCTCCAGGTCTACTGTCGCGTTTCCCCCGGGGACGCAAAGGGCGCTCAAATGGAGGAGATCAGTCTCTCCGACATGGTCATCACCGCGAAGCGCACCCGGTACTCGGTCCCAATCGACCCTCCGATGCAGTCGCTCCTCGACGCGAGACACCGGATCGTCGACATGTACAAATACTGCCTCGGCAAGCTGGGCCTTTCGGACATTACGGTCACGGAATACAGGGCGCCCAGGGGCTTCCACGCCGTCGTCTTCGCGCTCTGCCTGTCAACCTACGTCGCCTTCTCCCGGCGCAGCAACTTCCTGCCGGGATCGGTACTCTACTCGCTAGGGCTCGAGCGCGTGCCGCGGTTCGCAGAGTTCTGCTACACCATCCAGCCGATCCTCCTTCCCCTCATGGTCGCCATCCATGTCTTCGAAGCTAGCTACATGGCCGTCAGGCGACTGCGGCCGCACCGGGTCCCGGTGCTGTCCGGGCTGTGGTGCACGTGGGTCGTGTCGACTTTCATCGAGGGGTTCGGGGCTTTTCAGAGGTTCGACGCGATCGTGCGGAGGGAGAGGGCCAAGAAGGAGCAGTACAAGTCGAACTAGATGCCCGCGTTGTACCTATCGGGCTCCTAGATCTGTTCTGTGTCTGGCCTGCTTGGATACTTCGACGCAGGCGGTCGCCAGTCTTGCGTGGAGATCAAGCAGCAGCAACAGCAGCAGCAGGAGCCATTTGAAGACGGGAAAACGATGTGATCTTAAAGAGATAGAATCTCTGTGTTAATGAGAAGCCATTGTGTCTACCGCATCGTGAACAAGAAGAAATGCACATAGTCCATCTCATCGAGCTCTTGTAGGAGTTCTAGGCGATGCTCGGCTGGCGGCTGCTGCGCGCTAACCCGCGTTGGGGCTAGCGCGCACTTTCGGGTAGGGCAATTTCGACAAGCGAGCCACACTGCGAAATTCAAGACCGCCGACGACAAGCACTCAATTAATCGACAACCCACCCTCACAGCCCGCTGCGTTGTTCTGGTGAAGGACTACAGGATACGAGGTCAGTATTTCCCGCCATTCTGCCCATATCCCTTTTCCTCGGATTCAGCGCTTTTCCGCGGCCGTTGGACCTTTGCGTTGGTTGCGTCGATTTGCGGGACGGGGGAGATCGTGCACATATCCCCCACAAAACGCCTTTTTGCGACATCTCCGCGCCCCAATCGTCCATTCTCGAGCTGGAAATTCATGTCGCTTTGCTTTTGCAGACTCGTTGCTGACGTCCAGCGCCTGCTCTACAGTGGTCCCGTCCATCAACCGCAAACATGGGTATCTCACGCGACTCCCGTCACAAGCGCTCGGCTACCGGTGCGAAGAGAGCCTTCTACCGCAAGAAGAGGTATGGAAGAGATATGCGATCGCGTGTGATGTTTTGATGGCGTTTCTTACGGTCCGATTCTTCTGCATACAGGGCTTTCGAGAAGGGTCGTCAGCCAGCCAACACCCGTATTGGCCCCAAGAGAATCCACCTCGTCCGCACCCGCGGTGGTAACACCAAGTACCGTGCCCTCCGTCTTGACTCGGGCAACTTCTCCTGGGGATCTGAGGGAATCTCGCGTAAGACCCGCGTGATCGGCGTGGTCTACCACCCATCGAACAACGAGCTGGTCCGCACCAACACCCTCACCAAGTCCGCCATTGTCCAGATCGACGCCGCTCCTTTCAGACAATGGTACGAGGCTTACTATGGCCAGCCTCTCGGCCGGAGACGCCAGCAGAAGACTGAGGCTACGGAGGGTGAGAAGAAGAGCAACAGCGTGCAGAAGAAGCAGGCTGCCCGCTTTGCTGCCCGCGGCAAGGTCGAGCCGGCCCTCGAGAGACAGTTCGAGGCCGGTCGTCTGTACGCCATTATTTCCTCGCGCCCCGGTCAGAGCGGCCGTGCGGACGGATACATTCTGGAGGGTGAGGAGCTGGCGTTCTACCAGCGTGCTATCAGGAAGTAAAGGTCCGACGGGTAAAAGCGGGGCGGTGGTTTCGGAGTTTCAGCAATTACAATTACTACCAGAAAATTTTCATGATCTGGGCATCCGCGGATGCAATGTCTGTAGAGCTCTGAGCTGTGAAACCAATCGGAATGATCTATTTTTCATGCAGTCTCCTATTGTGTCCGAAACTTGTCTTCAGCTCGCAGGCTAGGCATAGGTGTTAACGGCAGTCGTCTGTCTAAAAAAAGAAAGAAACTTGAGTTGTCATTTTCCTCGAGGGCTTGGCTTCCCTATATAATAGCTGCTGGCCGTAGTGCCATCCATTGAACTAGAAAATGACAGTTCGTGAGTGCTCGATGAAGTTGACCATCTGTCCGGTATCCTATACTGTTGATTGCACACGTCAGATCGCAGGCAAGCAGTGGGATTGGCACCCAATGGCACACGCGGTTCAAGTACGAAGTTCCATAGAGACAATAGTCAAGCTATATATCCAGCTAGCGGTCAATGCGATGGGAGTGAAGATGTCTCGGGAAAGGTATCGAAGCTATGAATCTGATCCATACCTTACTTTCTACACAAGCTAAGTCTACGGCTCAAATCCTACCAAGCATTGAACATCCTTAAATAAATCGAATATAGGGTTCACTCTGTTAAGCACGTAGTACCTAATTCTTACGACGTGGTTCCTTTGTCGGATTAAGCAACTCGAATATTTCCACATTGGTGAAAGCCTGTCTCATTGCAGATAGTGAATAGACCTATTGAAGTCCGTCTTCCTTTCCTGGGAATGTTCTGGCGGATCTCTCGGAGCTTTCGAGGACCTCAAAGAACCCAGGAGCCTCGCTGCAGGAAGCTAAGACCGCGTCGCGGTTATTGGCGAGACACATCCAGCCAGATCACCACACCAGAACAACAACCATTGATTGACCACAGTTGCTTCTGCCTTCAGAGTATCAAATCAAGATGAACCCGAAAAGCATCCAGACGGGCATCAAGACCCGCATCTGCATGATCTCCGACACGCACACGTGCCCCCCGAACCCGCCCCAGAATACGACCAATCCTTATCGATATCCGCTCCCCAAGGCCGACGTGCTATTGCACGCCGGTGACATCACCAAGGTCGGCAGGAAAGAGGAACACCAGCGCATGGTGGACATGCTCAAGGCCGTCGACGCGGAGCTCAAGATCGTCATCGCAGGGAACCACGATATCACGCTCGACGAGGAGTATTATGCCAAGTTTGGACGTCGCCGGCATCCGGGCAACGGCCCGCTGGAGAACACCGCCGAGATCCGGGAGCTCTGGGTGGGAGAGGAGGCGCGCCAGGCCGGCATCGTCTACATGGACGAGGGGCTGCGGACCTTCAAGCTCAAGAACGGCGCGCAGTTCACCGTGTACGCATCGCCGTACACGCCCGAGTTCTGCCAGTGGGCGTTCGCGTATGAGAGGCACATCGACCGCTTCAACCCGTCGCCCCCGGTCTCCCTCTTCCAGGCCCCGAACCCGGTGCCTGATTATCCACAGGTGGACATCATGTTGACTCACGGGCCGCCGTACGGGATCCTGGATCGAGTGCAGTATGGCAATCAGAGCGTCGGCTGCGAGAACCTGTGGAGGGCCTGTATCAGGGCCCGTCCTCGCCTCCATGTCTTCGGCCATATCCACGAGGGATACGGTGCCGGGCGGCTGGACTGGGCGACCAAGACATCCTCTCGAGTTCCAACGGATCCTGAGACCATGATAGAGAATCGATGTGCGTACTACAACGTCAGTAGCGATAGTAAGGAGCCTCTTCGGTTCGGGGAGGAGACGCTGTTCGTCAATGCCAGTGTTGTCACGATCAGGTATCATCCGACGAACGCTCCTTGGCTTGTTGATATCGATCTGCCCCCTGCGGAACCAGAAACGAATGCGGCGTGAGGAAGAATGAGAAGAGACTGTTTTGTAATAGGAAGACCCCTCTTCGGTCTGTGAATCGGTGAACCGTTGCGGCGTTTTGGGCATGGAGGCCATTGGGCGTTGTACGTCTTACTCTTTCAACATGACTACGACCATGACACGGGTATCTCCTTGACTGTCGTTTCCTGCTGCTGGCTCTTGCCTATGAG
>JGI26051J44788_1000972_pt1 | contig 11434 bp, 12 predicted proteins | sample HigsolmetaGSP13D_FD_44788 | JGI IMG/M metagenome (IMG submission 44788) | reverse complement strand
ACCGCGCTTGGCATGGAAGGCGCGATTGCGAAAGCAAAAAAACTAGTCGCTGAAACACCAAATGCATATTTCCCGGGACAGTTTGAAAATCCGTCCAATCCGGAAACGTATTATAAGACGCTTGGGCCTGAAATTTGGGAAGCACTTGATGGCCATGTTGATGTTTTTGTCGCAGGCGCCGGTTCCGGGGGCACGTTTATGGGGACTGCCCGCTATTTAAAAGAGAAAAATCCGGGCTTGAAGGCGGCCATCGTGGAACCAGAAGGCTCGATTTTAAACGGGGGCGAGCCGCGCAGCCACCGTACGGAAGGGATCGGCATGGAATTTTTACCGCCTTTTATGGATCGTACATTTTTTGATGCCATCCATACGATTCCGGATGATGCGGCTTTTAAACGGCTTGCCGAAGCAGCCCGGCTTGAAGGCCTTTTGATCGGCAGTTCCTCAGGTGCTGCGCTGGAGGCGAGCCTGCGCGAAGCAAAGCAGGCAAAACCAGGCACGCATATTGTCACCATTTTTCCGGACAGCAGCGAACGGTATCTCAGCCGCAGCATTTATTCTTGATGAGAAGGAGTTTGTCATGCGTAAAAAAACAAAATTCATTCATGCCGGCATCAGCCGTGATCCATTTACAGGTGCAGTTTCGGTGCCCGTCCATCATGCGAGCACATTCAAGCAGGACGGCGTCGGCCATTTTAAATACGAATACGCACGTACCGGCAATCCGACGCGTGAAGCGTTGGAAAAACTGATTGCGGATATCGAAGAAGGTACACACGGTTTTGCATTCGCATCCGGAATGGCCGCGATTACAGCGGTGATCCAGCTGTTTTCGGCCGGCGACCATATTTTAGCAACCGATGATGTATACGGCGGTACTTTTCGCGTTTTAACAAAAGTGATGAACCGTTTCCATATCGACGTCACTTTTGTGGACACGAGCGATCTGGATGCGGTCCGTGCCTCGATCCGCCCGAATACAAAAGCCATCTACGTGGAAACGCCGACGAACCCGCTATTAAAAATAACAGACTTGCGGGCCATTGCCGGTGTAGCCCGTGAAAACAGCTTAACATTTATCGTGGACAACACATTCAGCACCCCGTATTGGCAAAATCCACTCACTTTAGGTGCGGATATCGTCGTGCACAGCGCGACGAAGTATCTCGGCGGGCACAGTGATGTGGTCGCAGGCCTTGTTGTCGTACGAAACGAAGCGCTTGCAGAAGACTTGCATTTTATCCAAAACTCAACCGGCGGCATTCTCGGGCCGCAGGACAGCTGGCTGTTGATCCGCGGTATTAAAACACTCGGCATACGCATGGAAGAAATTGAATCCAACACAAAGCAAATTGTTGATTTCCTTTCTGCACATCCTGCCGTTGAAAAGGTATATTACCCGGGGCTTATCCATCATCCCGGGCATAAAGTGCACAGTTCCCAGGCCGGCGGATTCGGCGGCATGGCCTCTTTTACAGTGGCATCCCAGGAAAAAGCCCTTGAAATATTGAAAAAAACGCGTTACTTTACGTTGGCGGAAAGCCTCGGTGCAGTGGAAAGCCTGATCTCGCTCCCGCCGCTTATGACGCATGCATCCATTCCGCGTGAACGCCGTCTCGAACTTGGCATCGAAGACGGGCTTATCCGCATCTCAGTCGGCATTGAAGACGTCGAAGATTTGTTGGAAGATCTGGAAAATGCGCTAAGGTAAAAAGTTAGCCTGCTCTCATGGGGGAGCAGGCTTTTTGTAACGTATCAAATGGAAAATGTTGGCGCTTTGTTTTCTACCGCCTGGTCTTGACGAAATGAATGAAAAAAATTTTTACCACGTTTTTGCCTGCTGTAAAACATAATCATCTTGCGAATTGGTGCACGGCTTGGTATAAAACTTAATGCCGCCAGCCCGCAGCGACAAATCCACAGTTTAAAAAAATTTCCTTTTTCACGAAACTTAAACCATTTTTAAACGTAATGATTAGTAAGCAATTATGTCCGGCGTCATCTGAAAGAAAATCCCAATCAAGGAAGGGGTGGAATGTTTATGGAAGTGTTCGGCGTGCCGATAGAGACGGCGTATTTGGCTGTACTGATCATTGCGGGATGCCTGACGGTGCTTTACCTGTTGTTCAATGACTTGCTCGGCGGAATTGCAGACGCCATCAATTTTATCCATCCAGCCCTGATTTTGGCATTTTTTACTTTTTTCTCGGCAGGCGGGTATATTTTGGAAAAAGTGACACCGCTTTCCCACCTGCTGATCATAGCCATTTCTGCCGTGATCGCGGTGATTCTTGATATTCTGCTTAATGTGTTTGTGCTTGTCCCGCTGTCTTCGGCTGAAGAATCGCTTGTTTACACGGAAGATTCGCTGAAAGGGAGGGTTGGGAAAACGATTCTTTCGATTCCGAAAGCCGGTTTTGGTGAGGTGGTGATTGACAGCAAAACAGGAACCATCTCAAAGCCGGCAGCCAGCATACGGGACGAGGAAATTAAAGAAGGGACACAGGTATTGGTGATTGAAGTGAAAAATGGCGTGTTATATGTTGTACCTTATGAGAATTACCGTTTGAAGATTGAAAATTTTAGTTAATGATAAGGAGGGAGCCGCATGTTTGCGAGCGGAATTTGGATTGTCATCGGTGTTGTTGTATTTTTGGTCATTGCCCTTATCGGCGTCTTTGTTTCAAAATACCGTACTGCAGGACCGGACGAAGCGTTAATCGTAACAGGGAGTTTTCTTGGCGGTAAAAATGTCCATGTCGACGAAGCCGGAAATAAAATTAAAATCATTCGTGGCGGCGGTACATTTGTGTTCCCGGTATTCCAGCAGGCAAAACCGCTCAGCTTATTATCGAGCAAGCTGGAGGTGACCACCCCGGAAGTCTACACCGAACAAGGTGTCCCGGTCATGGCAGACGGGATTGCTATTATTAAAATCGGCGGGTCGATCGGCGAAATTGCCACAGCGGCCGAACAATTTCTCGGGAAATCAAAAGAAGACCGCGAAAATGAAGCGCGGGAAGTGCTGGAAGGCCATTTGCGGTCGATTCTCGGTTCGATGACGGTTGAAGAAATTTATAAAAACCGTGATAAGTTTTCACAGGAAGTCCAGCGTGTTGCCTCACAGGATTTGGCAAAAATGGGGCTTATCATCGTGTCGTTCACGATTAAAGAAGTGAAGGATAAAAACGGCTACCTTGATGCGCTCGGGAAACCGCGGATTGCGCAGGTCAAACGCGATGCGGATATTGCCACGGCAGAAGCCGAAAAAGAAACGAGAATCCGTAAAGCGGAAGCATTAAAAGAAGCAAAACGCGCAGAACTGGAACGGGCAACGGAAATTGCGGAAGCCGAGAAGTTCAACCAGTTGAAAATTGCCGAGTTCCGCCGCGAACAGGATATCGCAAGGGCAAAAGCCGACCAGGCGTACGATTTGGAAACGGCCCGGTCGAAACAGGACGTCACCGCACAGGAAATGGAAATCAAAATCATCGAGCGGCAAAAACAAATCGAGCTCGAAGAAAAAGAAATTTTGCGGCGCGAACGGCAATACGACTCCGAAGTCAAGAAAAAAGCGGATGCAGACCGTTATTCGGTTGAACAGGCTGCAGTTGCAGAAAAAACGAAACAAATGGCAGAAGCTGACGCCCACAAATACCGGGTGGAAGCGATGGCGAAAGCGGAAGGGGAACGCGTCCGCATTGATGGGACGGCTAAAGCTGATGCCCAGCGCGCCCAAGGGGAATCGGAAGCCGAAGTCATCCGCCTCAAAGGGCTGGCCGAAGCGGAAACAAAACGAAAAATTGCGGAAGCATACGAACAATTTGGCCAAGCGGCTGTGCTCGATATGATTTTGAAAGTGCTGCCTGAATATGCGAAACAAGTAGCGGGCCCGCTTTCCAATATTGACCAAATCACCGTTGTTGATACCGGAAGCGGCGCAAACGGCGGTGCGAATAAAATCACCGGCTATGCAACCGATTTGATGTCGACCTTACAGGAAACTTTGAAAGCATCAAGCGGCATTGATGTCCGGGAAATGCTGGAAGGCCTTTCCGGGATCAAGCCGCAACAGACTGCGGAGCCGGAACCGGCAGCCTTGGAACAAAGCACAAAAGGGTGAAAAAACGGCGTGTTTTTGCCAAATCAAAAGGCAAAAGCACGCCGTTTCTTTTGAAAATTAAATGTGTCCGGTTATTTCCCGGCCCCTGCAGTCATTTTATGGATGAACTGGAGGGAGCGACCCGCGCCGACTACTACAGATTGCAGCGGGTTTGGCGCGAGATGGACAGGCACGGAAATTTCATTGCTCAGCCATTCCTGCATGCCTTGAAGGAGGGCGCCTCCCCCTGTTAAAACAATCCCGCGGTCCACAATATCGCCGCTTAACTCCGCCGGGCAATCTTCAAGCGTGGCACGGATCGTTTCCAAAATTTGGAGTAGGGAATCACGGAGCGAAGCCTGAATTTCCAACGAACTTAAGGTGATGGTTCGCGGCAGGCCTGTCACGAGATCGCGCCCGCGGACATCCAACGTTTGTTCCGGATGGTCGACAAGGGCATGCCCGATTTCCATTTTAATTTTTTCCGCTGTCCGTTCGCCGATCAGCAGATTATACGTTTTTCTGACATGCTGCATAATATCATCGTCCATTTTATCGCCGCCGATGCGGATCGTGTTATACGTCACGACGCCCCCGAAGGAAATAATGGCGACTTCCGTAGTGCCACCGCCGATATCGACAATCACGTTGGCGATCGGCTCGTCCACGGGAAGATCGGCGCCAATAGCGGCCGCAACCGGTTCTTCAATCAAATGGACGGTTTTTGCCCCGCTGTTTTTGACGACGTCTTCAATGGCCCGCCGTTCAACCGATGTTGCACCTGATGGGACGCATACGACAACGTTCGGTTTGCGGATCGAGATGCCGCTTTGCTGATTGATTTTTTTCATAATTTGCTTCAGCATTTCTGTTGTCATATCGAAATCAGCGATCACTCCGCCTTTTAAAGGGCGGATGACAGTAATTTTTTCAGGTGTTTTTCCGATCATCGCTTTGGCTTCTTGCCCGAAAGCGAGCACCTGCCTTGTTGAATGATCAATCGCCACAACGGACGGCTCATCTAAAATAACGCCTTCTTTTTTCGAATATACTAAAACATTTGCAGTTCCTAGATCGATCCCAATTTCATTCCCTGAAAACATGCATGTCACCTAACCTTTATCGTCTTTTCGCACGGATTAACTGTAGTCTCTCCCATTTAGTATAGCTTTTTTTCTTCGTTCTGAAAGGTTACATTTTCTTCCATTCTCTTATGTTACAAAAATATGATCGCGGCAAGTCCATAAAATATGCGAAAAACAGCTATAGCCGGCACCCCAAATTTAATCTTTTTGTAATTTTGTTCACAATGGAGGATAGGAAAAAATTCCTTTTGTTTCAAAAGGAATTTTTTCTACAGAAGCATTACAGCGGCATTTTGGACAAATAGCGCGCCAATTCTTCACTTTGTTGTTTCCGCAGCACCCGCTGTTCGGCACGCTGGATGGCTGTTTGGTTTAACCATCGTTCCTCGTCGGTTTCCGGGATAATTTCCGGCACCGGTGTAGGTTTTCCATCCTCATCCAGTGCGACAAAGGTCAAAAAAGAAATGGCGGCAATTTTTGTCTCTTCTGTTTTCAAATCTTCCGCNNTGACCTTTACAAATANTTCCATNGATGTCCGCCCTGTCCGGCTGACCATGGCTTCTACNGTAACGACGTTTCCGACGCGGATCGGTGCGATAAAATCAACAGAGTCNGTCGAAGCCGTGACAACGGTGCATCTTGCCAATTTGGCCGCGGCGATCGATGCAGTATCATCAATATACGCCATCAGTTTTCCTCCGAACAGTGTGCCAAGATGGTTTGTGTCCGGGGGAAAAACATAACTGGTTCTTACTGTACGGGTTTCCCGCATGTATCTTTTCGGTCTGTCTTCCAAAAGTCTCACTCCATTATGTCGGCGCTGTCAAACGCGATCTAAATTTCCTTTTACCATATAGAAATTATAGCAAAATCAGTTGGCATATACGAACAAAAATGTATAGAAAAAAGGCTTTCATCCGGAATTTTTTCAAAAGAAAAATCAGGTCCGGCACTTCAACCTGATTTTTGCTTGCTTATTTCTTTTTTTTCTCGTCTTCCACATAAGGATCTTTTTCGTTGCGGGGCAGATCCCCGAACGGCGTCATCGTATGGGTTTCATCCAATTCTTCTTCATATTCTTTGTATTCCTCATTTGGATAGATTTCCACGTTTTTTCCGTTGATGTCATTGCCGGAAAAGTTTTCAAAATCTTCCACATAGCCGTCATGGTCATCTGATTCCGTATACATATCATTGTAACTGTCTGGTGGGGTTTCAAAATCGGAAGGGGACTCGGATGTGCCCCATTTTGCGACAGCCTGCCAGGAGTCTTCCGCGTCAAAAGCGACCGATTCATCTTTTCCATTATCAAAAACGAATTTTCCCCACGGCGGATTCAGCACGTTTTCTTCAACCGGGCGGTGCTTTGGAATGGTCCGATCCGGGGTGTGCTCTTTGCAGTACAGCGTGGAAGGAAGCGTTTCAAGCCGCTCAAGCGGGATCTCTTTGCCGCATTCTTTGCATCTTCCGTAAGTGCCGTCCTCAATGGCTTTGAGGGCCGCTTTGATTTTTTCCACTTCATATTCAGCGTGGTCATTTAAAGCAATATCTTTTTCCCGCTCGAACAGTTCGGTACCGGTATCGGCGGGATGATTATCGTAACTGGACAGTTCCCCAACGGAATCGTAAGGGTGTGCCGTTTCCGTTTGGAAATGGTCATTTTTCCCGAATTCCGCTTCAAATTCTTTCAACTGCGCAGTTAAAATGGAACGGAAATGCGCAAGTTGTTCTTTAGTCAGCATACTCACCACTTCTTTCTTTAAAAAAGATGGGTTCAATCGTGTTAGAGTCTATTTACCACCGGGAAAAAGCCCGCAAACTTTTCTAAAACTAGTATGGTTCAAAATGCCGCTGTTCATGAAAAAAAGTCTGCCCGTTTAAACAGACAGACTTTTTTAGCTTATTGTGCATGGATCGTGCCCGTTTTTTCAAGCAGACAGGCGTTTCTTTTCATACTGGCGAAACATCAGCACATACATCCCCGCGCTCATGACCGCAAGCACGGCCAGGATGAAAAACGTCCCTTTATAGCCGATCCAGCCGGCAAGCGGGATGGAAACAGGGGCAATTGTGCGTCCGATTGTATTGCGCAAGCTGGCAGCGGCAAAATATTGCGCGCGCATCTCAGGCGGGGAAAGCTTCGACACAAAGTCTTGCTGGATCCCGGTTACAATCAGTTCGCCAAGCGAGAACAATAGCATCGAGAAAATAAAGCCAATGCTTGAAATCCAGACGCCAAACAAATAAATCGAAACGGCATACAGGAGGGAGGAAAGGACAAACACATTCCGTTCCCGGTACCTTGTTACCCATTTCGTCACCGCTACTGAAAAAAGCGCGACAATTAACCCGTTTTCGGATAAAATAAAACCGTACAGCTGCTCGCCGGTAAAGTGGAGCAAATGGAGCAAATCTGTTTCAGGAATAGCCTGCTTCGTGAATACCGGCAAAATTAAATCAAGCTGCATATACGTTTGGGAAATCAGGATTCCGGCAAAAATAAACAACATAAATATTTTATCTTTGACAATCACATGGTAGCTCTTTGCCTGTTCAATCAGCGTACTGTACCATTTTTTACGGACGCGATGCTGCCCGCCTGCCCAAACCGGTGCTGTTTCCCGCGTATATTTGACGAGCAAAACGCCAAGCAGAAAACAGGCAATAGCAGCAAAAACAAGCAGTTCAAAACGATAATCCGCAAAAAATATCCCGCCGATTGCCGGGCCGATGACGACGGAAATGTTCATAGATGTATAAAAAACGGCAAACACATGACTCCGGTTTTTCTCATCCACAACATCGGCAATCATTGCCTGGCTTGCCGGATAATAAAAAGAACCGAAAACGCCGGCAGCCGTAAAGCAAATAAAAGCTGTCACGGCGGAATGGAACCATGGCGAATTGGCAAATCCGAAAATGAAAAAAGACACGCCCTGCCCGATTGAGGCCACGACCATCATTTTCTTTCTACCAAAGCGGTCGGCGTAGTATCCTCCGAGCAAATTGGCAATGACGGAAAAAACTTGTGAGGCAATCAGCAGGACACCCGCAAGCCCGGCCCCAAACGCCTCGGTGAAATAAATGGTCAGAAAGGGGAAAAACATCCAAAAGGTGATATTCATCAAGGATTCCCCAAGCAGGCGGACTTTTAAATTTTGATCCCAGTCACGTATTCTCATAAAAATTTCCTCATCTGTCCAGAATTGGTATCAACCCTATGATACCAGAAAAAGCGGGGAAAACAATGAAGAAAGTTACAGGACCGGGCAAGGCATTGAAAGGGGGATTGCCAGATGTACCGGATAAAACGAATTTATGAAGAGCCCGGCGGGGACGGCAAACGTGTGCTGGTCGACCGCCTCTGGCCGCGCGGCATATCAAAAGAAAAAGCGGCACTCGATGCCTGGATGAAGACAGTTGCGCCGACGGGTTCCCTCAGGAAAAAATTTAACCATAATCCGGCTTTTTTTGCTGAATTTGCCGCGCTTTATAAGGAAGAGCTGGACCGGCTGGAAGACAGAACGGAACTGGACCGGCTGATCGAATGGGGAAAGGCTGGAACGGTTACATTGCTCTACGCGGCAAAAGACGAAAAGCACAACCAGGCGGTGGTGTTAAAAGAATATCTCGAAGAACGGTCATAATCGAAAGGCGCCGCATACGCTGCGGCGCCTGTTATTACGGGTTGTGCATGCGGTTTTTAAACGCTTCGTGCGGAAATGTTTGCTCGTCGTCATAGTTGCTGTCTTTATGCTGCTTTTCACCGGCCATCTGGTCTTTCGGAAAACGGCCCGGGTGGCCTTTTCTTTTGTGGCCAAACATTTCTCCGCGTCCCATCCTTGTTCCCCCTTCCTGCCTATAGCGTCCCTTAAACAGAAGGAAATATGTGCCCGCATGCGGTATAATGGTAAAAAAGCGAAAGGGGTGCCGATCTTTGGATTTCATGAGAATGACGGAAGAGAAAATCCGGAGAGCGTATGAAGAAGGGCAATTTGAAAATCTGCCGGGATACGGAAAGCCGCTCCCGAAAGACCCGCTTTCCGGCGTGCCGGAAGATTTGCGGATGGCTTACCGGATTTTGCAGAACGCCGGTTTTTCCCCGGAAGAAGCCAATTTAAAGAAAGAACTGCTTTCCATTGAAGATTTAATCAAGCAGTCCGAAAATGAAATGGAAAAAGAAGGCTTGCAAAAGAAACTGAGCGAGAAGCTGCTAGCGTACAACCAAATGCTTTCCAAAAAACGGATCAAAACAAACAGCGCCATGTTTAAAAATTACCAGGATAAAATTGAAAAAAGGCTGTTTGATTAAGGGACGCCGCGAACAGAACCGGAAGTGGGGCCGGTTTCTGCGCAAGAAGCGGGGAGCCCGTTTAAAAAGCAGGTTTGGTGGCGTTCTGGAGCGTTACAGTGCGCCGTTAATTAGTAATCGCTTACTAAATCCAGGGGAACGGAAACCGGCTGCCCCTTTCACCGGGCGTTTAAAAACCGCATCATATTTTTCCGCTTTTTTTACTACAAATTGCCGCTATCCATCCGATATAATGAAAGAAGACATTATGATATTCAGGTGAAAAAAATGGATAAATCATCAATTATCGGCGTAATTCTGGGTGTTGCGGCAATTGGTACCGGGATGGTGTTAAAAGGGGTAAGCCCGGCTGTCCTCGTTAACCCGGCTGCCCTTTTAATTATACTGGCGGGAACGGCTGCGACCGTCATTATCGGTTTCCCAATGAGTGAATTGAAAAAAATTCCGAAACTGTTGAAGATTATATTTACGGAACAACAACTGATGAGCACGGAAGAAATGATCCGCTTTTTTTCCGACTGGGCCCAGACCGCCCGGAGAGAAGGGCTGCTGGCACTTGAAGCAAGGCTGGACGAGGTCGATGACGCTTTTTTGAAAAACGGCCTGAGCCTTGCGATTGACGGGCAGAGTGCCGAATATATCCGCGATGTGCTGAGCGAAGAGATCGAGGCAATGGAAGAAAGGCATCAGATGGGGGCTGCTATTTTTTCCCAGGCGGGCACATATGCCCCGACACTCGGGGTGCTCGGTGCCGTATTGGGGCTGATCGCCGCTCTCGGAAATATGTCGGATACAGAAGTGCTCGGGCATGCCATTTCTGCCGCATTCGTGGCCACATTGCTCGGGATTTTTACCGGCTACGTATTGTGGCATCCGTTTGCCAATAAATTAAAACGGAAGTCCAAAAACGAAGCAAAAAACAAGGAAATTATGTTGGAAGGGATTCTCTCCATCCTGGCAGGCGAATCCCCGCGCGTGATCGAACAGAAACTGGCGTCTTATTTGCCGAATGAAGAACGGATCAAACTGATGGAAGAGATTACAGAAGGCAGCGTGGCAACAAATGAGTAAAAAGCGGAAGAAAAGACAAGAAGAAGAGGGAAACAGCGAGGCATGGCTCCTGCCTTATTCCGACTTTTTAACATTGCTCCTTGCCCTGTTTATCGTCCTGTTCGCAATGAGTTCCATCGACGCCCAGAAATTCCAAAAATTTTCTAAAGTCTTAAACGGCGTGTTTGTCGGCGGGACGAGCTTTTTCGATTATACGAAGCAGACATCCGGGGATGATAACAGCACATCCGACACAGAAAAATTTCTCGAGCAAAAGAAAAATGATGCACAAAAAAACGGGGACAGCACAACGAATGGTTCAAAAAGCAACAGCACAACAGATGCATCAAATGGGCAAGGGGATGCCCAATTAAAAGAAACCCAGCAAAGAATCAACACGTACATAGCGCACAATAAATTGGAAGGAAAGTTTGAAACGTCTTTGACAGGCGAAGGGCTTTTGATTACGATCCGCGACAATGTCCTGTTTGATTCGGGAAAAGCGGAGGTCCGGAAAGAAGATATCAAAACTGCCAAAGCCCTTTCCAATTTGCTCGTGATGGACCCGCCAAGAAGCATTATCGTCAGCGGCCATACGGACAATGTGCCGATCCATAACTCTGTTTTCCAATCAAACTGGGACTTAAGCGTGATGCGCGCAACCAATTTTCTAAAGATCATTTTAGAAAATAAAAATTTAAATCCAAAATATTTTTCGGCAAAAGGATATGGGGAATACCATCCGATTGCATCGAATGATACGCAAGGCGGCCGGGCAAAAAACCGGCGGGTGGAAGTACTCATTCTCCCGAAAAATGAGGAAGGAAGCGACCGGTAAAACCAGGCAAAAAGAGCGCCCGGATCCGTATTTCCAATCGCCCCATC
>JGI26051J44788_1000970_pt1 | contig 11445 bp, 8 predicted proteins | sample HigsolmetaGSP13D_FD_44788 | JGI IMG/M metagenome (IMG submission 44788) | reverse complement strand
CGGTCTACAGTCACTGGTCCGTTCCAGCCGTCAATCTCATGTTCAACGACAGGAAGATCCTTGGTCGCTTCATAAGTCAAAAGCATAGTCACTTCCTGAGCCAGCTCACGGAAGTTCTTGGTACTAATGTCAGCACGACGCAGTAAACCGAGTTTATGTCGAATTAAAGGATGACGGATTTCATGGATTGCCACGGGAGAACACCTAGAAGGTTAAAGATAAATTTCCGCTATTATAAAGACTTTTCCGGATTTGTTTAACTAAAAAAGCCCCCAATCGTGGAGGCTTTTTTGTAATAACTTCAAACTTGCGCTGAATTAGTTAAAACCACTTTGAACCAAAGTGAAAATAAACTGTTGTAATTCAGGCGACATTGCGAAGAATGCATAGCGAGACAGCGCAATGATCGGATCTGGATAAACACCGATCACCAGTACCAGTAATGCGACAAGCAATACCATGATACCGCCGACTTTTTGTCCCCAGTGATTTACAGCATCAAGACGTGGTGTTTCTGGTGGAGTCATATACATGACAACCATCACACGCAGGTAGTAGTACAGACCAATACCTGAACCCAGGATGACCATCGCAGCAAGGAACCAAGACTCACCTGCTACCGCAGTTTTCACTACCAGGAACTTACCGATGAAGCCCGCTGTTAATGGAATACCTGCTAGAGACAGCATCATCACAGTTAATACAGCAGTCAATACTGGACGGCGCCAGAACAGACCGCGGTACTCCGCCAGGCTACCTGCTTCATCTGTATTGTTATACGGACTAGACATCAGCGTTACCACACCGAAAGCACCAATCGTAGTCAATACATACGTGATGATATAGACGTTTACACTTTCAAAAGTCGCGAAACCTTGAACCTGTAAAAAGTCAGTATTACGTGCAGATACGATCGCAACCAGTACATAACCGAAGTGAGCAATTGAAGAGTATGCCAAGATACGTTTCAAGTTCACCTGTTTCACTGCAAGCAAGTTACCTACAATGATGGAAAGTACTGCAATCACGCTGATGATAGTTACGAAGCTATCTGACAGGATTAAGCCAGAAGACAATACATAACGTACGAACAGACCCAGCATTGCCACTTTAGACACAGTTGCAAGGAAAGTTGCAACTGGTGCTGGAGCACCTGCGTATACGTCTGGTGTCCATTTGTGGAATGGAGCCAGTGACAGTTTAAAGCCCACAGCGAATACGATCAGTGCCAGACCAATTACTACAGCAGGTTGACTGAATGCAGTTAACAGTTTGCCTGGTTCAGCGACAAAGCTTAGAGAACCTGTATATGCATAAACATATGCCATACCCATCAACAACATTGCAGATGCAGTTGCTGAAAGCACCAGATATTTCACACCTGCTTCAAGCGATTGAGAACGCTGATGTGTATACGCCAATAAGCCGTATACAGGGATCGACATGAGCTCAAGGCTAATGAAGAAAGATGCATAGTGAGAACTTGCCACCATCAGCATCGCACCGGCAACGGAGGTCAGCATCAGGATGTATAGTTCTTCACGGTTATCTTTATAGGTTTCAATATAAGCATGTGACAAGGTACTGCACGCCAGTGCAGCCACAATAATCACAAACTGATACAGCATCGTAAACGGATCTACGAGGAACAGATTCATTACATTGGCAGGTGCAAATTGACCCGCTAACAGAACGAACAGAATGTACAACGCCGCCAGGTTTAGACCAATGACTGTCGTAGTCGCAACTAAGTTATGGTTACGCTTAATTGCAGTAAGCAACATCACGACGATCGCAGTCAATGACACGATCATCACAGGTGCTAGAGGCATAAGCTCAGAAAAAGACATTGTGAAGTTCATGGCTTATTGGATCTCCACATTTTCAGCTGAAACGGCAGCTTGCTGCACAGCATCAGCTGCTTCAGACACAGGAATGTAGCTATTCGCTAACCACGCCATGCTTGAGTTAGAAACGTCAAGGAAGCTTTGTGGGTATAGACCAAGCCATGCTAGACCAAATGCACAGATCAGCAAAATTACCACTTCACGTGCATTTAAATCTTTTAACGGATTTGTGTAGTGCTGTTTTTGCTCTTCGTTTGGAACACCAAACAACGCTTTATGGATCAGAATCAAACCGTACAGACCCGCAAATACCAGGCTGATTGCAGCGAGGATTGTGAATGCAGGGAATTTACCGAATGAACCCATCAGGATCAGGAACTCACCAATGAAGTTACCTAGACCTGGAATACCGACAAGCGCCGCGATGAAGAACATCAGGAAGAATGCAAGGTATGGGAACTGACCACGAATACCACCCATCAAACGCATATCACGTGTATGAACACGTTCGTACACCTGACCACACATAATGAACAGCGCTGCAGATGACAGACCGTGAGCCAGCATCATGATCATCAGACCTTGGAAGGTCAGGATGTTACCTGCATAAATTGCAAGTAAAACGAAGCCCATGTGTGAAATAGACGTATACGCCAATAAACGTTTCATATCGGTTTGCTGGAAAGCACACCAAGCACCGTAGAAGATACCGATTAAACCGAAAATGATCGCGATGTCTGCAAACTGTGCAGAAGCCGCCGGGAAGAATGGAATCACGAAACGGATCAGACCNTAAGCAGCTGTCTTAATCAAGATACCTGCAAGGTCAACAGAACCCGCTGTNGGTGCTTGNGCATGCGCATCTGGTAACCAGCCGTGTAATGGGAAAACTGGAAGTTTTACCGCAAAACCGATNAATAGACAGATCATGAATGCATAAGCAACTGCTGGNGCTTGTGTATCCAGCATGTTCGCTACACCCATCAGGTAGTTGTAGTCGAAACGGATTTGACCAGTCATGGTGTAGCCTACAGTCACCAGACCNAGGATACCAATCAGCATGACTAAACCAGCTACCTGTGTGTAAATGAAGAACTTGGTTGCAGCATATACACGTGACTTGCCTTCTGCCCCTTTATGACCCCAAAGTGCGATCAGGAAGTAGATCGGCACCAGCATCATCTCCCAGAAGAAGAAGAACAGGAACAGGTCAATCGCCAGGAATACACCGATTACACCACCCAGAGACCATAAAAGGTTCAGGTGGAAGAAACCCACGTTTTTCTGAATCTCACCCCATGAACAGCCTACTGCCAGCACACCAAGAAGTGCAGTCAAGCCAACCATCAGTAAAGACAAACCATCCACTGCAAGGTGAATGTTAATGCCCAGGGTTTGAATCCAAGGCAATTTGAACTCGGCTGCCCACGTAGGAGCCGCACCGCCAAGTTCATAGTTATAAGTACCCGACTGCCAAAGGACGATGGTCAAGACCAGCGTCACTAACATACCAATCAGCGCGATATAACGCGGAAGGTGTTGGTCGAGTTTATCGACCAACCAGCAAATAAAACCTGCAATGAACGGAATGAGGATCAGAGCCGGCAAAATAATATTGTTTGGAGCTTCCATTTTATTTCCCCACTACCTGAATCACGAGCAAGATCATCAGTAGGACAACGACACCGAGCCCCATACTAGATGCATATTCACGCAGTGAACCTGTTTGACGTGAACTGGTAAAGCTATGACCACCTTTAACCAGTGCAGGCAGCACTAGCCAGAAGCCATCAATTGGATCACGGCCGAACAGTTTCGCGAAGAACAAATAAGGCTTCACAAAAACGATGTCATACAGCTTGTCGAAACCAAGTGCATTACGGCAGATGTTGGCAAGGCCCGCACCCAGAGAAGTTTTCGCAAAAGATTTCACAGCGTTGTAAGCAAAAGCAAACAGCACCACGCCAATTGCAAGACCTACCAGTGCAATACCTACTGCTGTGTATTCTGCAGTATGCATGCCATGTTCAAGTGCTTCCGGAATTTCAAATGCAGGAAGTTTAGCCGCATTCAAAATGCTTTCCACAGGCGCTTTTAATGCTGCACCCACGAAAGTTGAAAGTACTGCAAGAATTGCCAATGGACCCCAGTAAGTTACACCCTTGATTGCATGGTAAGGTGTGTTTTCTTTACCGAAGAATACCACCCAGATCAGACGGAATGTATAGATCGAAGTCAGGAACGCACCGATTACACCCACCCAGTAAAGTGTGCTGTAAACCGCAATTGATTGGCCTTGTACCCATACCGCACCCAGGATTGCATCTTTTGAGAAGAAGCCCACAGTGATGAATGGAATTGCAGCCAATGCACCGCCACCAATGGCGAAACATGCAAACAGGAATTTGTTCTTGTAGAACAGACCGCCCATCTTGAAGATGTTTTGTTCGTGGTGGTAAGCCAGAATCACTGCACCAGAAGACAAGAATAATAATGCCTTGAAGAATGCGTGAGTCAGCATATGGAACAGACCCGCCTGGTATGCTTCAGCACCTACAGCCATAAACATATAGCCCAACTGACTCATAGTTGAGTAAGCCAGAATACGTTTGATGTCTGTTTGTACCAATGCAGCAAAACCAGCCACCAGCAATGTCACCGCACCAGTAATTGAGATGAACATCATCACTTCAGGTGCAAGTTCAAATACTGTGAACAGACGGCAGCACAGGTAAACACCTGCTGTTACCATTGTTGCAGCGTGGATCAATGCAGAAACAGGTGTCGGACCTGCCATCGCATCTGCCAACCAGGTTTGCAGTGGAATCTGTGCAGATTTACCAGCAGCACCCAAGAACAGCATTAACGCAGTCCAGATGGTCAATGATGAGCTTTGAGTCATCACAGTCGCAGCATTTTCTACGATGTACTGAGTATTTAGCGTACCGAATTGCTGGAACAGCAAGAACATGGCAATCAGCAGGAATACGTCACCAATACGGGTAACGGTAAATGCCTTGATCGCTGCCACACCGTTTGCAGGATTTTGGTAGTAATAACCAATCAGCAGATAAGAACACAGACCTACACCTTCCCAACCCAGGAATAACAACGCCAGGTTGTCACCCAGTACCAGCAATAACATGCTTGCAACGAACAGGTTGAAGTAAGAGAAGAAACGTGCGAAGTCTTGTTCACCGCGCATGTACCATGATGCAAAGATATGGATCAGGAAACCAACGCCTGTCACCATGCCCAGCATCAACAGAGACAAACCGTCCAGGTGCAGGCTGATGCCCGGTGCAAAACCACCGACATTGAACCAGGTCCAAAGAGGTTGCACCACCGCGGTAGAACCATTGTTGACAAAGTCCATACCCGCAATGAGTGCGAACAATGCCGATAACCCCACAGCCCCTACACCAATAATGGCTGCAACTGTTTCAGGAAGCTTATGACGCCCTGCCGCTAAAAGGACGAAGCCAATGAGCGGGAATAAAATTGTTAGATATAAATAACTCATCCGCGCATCTCACTAGCAGCATCCACATCCAGATGATGGAAGCGATGATAGAACTGAAGGACGATCGCAAGACCGATACACGCCTCTGCCGCAGCAAGGGTCAGAATCAGGATAAACATGATTTGACCATCAGGCTGTGCCCATGCACTGCCCGCCAGGACGAACGCCAAAGCAGCAGCATTCATCATGATTTCAAGGCTCATTAAAATGAATAGCAGGTTGCGTCGCACCATTACACCGTAAAAACCCAGTGCAAAAAGAATGGATGCAACGATCAAACCATGCTCTAAAGGGATGTTGCCCATTATTGTTGTTCCTCTTCTGCACCTGGTTCACGTTTACCCAAATGGAATGCTGCAACAAGTGATGCAAGCAATAACATCGCGGCAACTTCTACCAACAATAAGTATTGCGTAAAGAGTGATTGACCTACCGCTTTAGGACCGACCATTTCTGTGCCCATNACCATTGAAGGCTGCACGTAATCTGATTTAAGTACCCAAACCAGGATCAGACCAATCAGGAAGCTCATCAATGCCGGATAAGCCCACGCTGATGAAGTCAACCATTTGCGTTCCTGAGCAACAGTCTGTTCGCCCAGGTTCAGCATCATTACCACGAACACGAATAACACCATGATCGCGCCAGCATAAACGATGACTTCAAGTGCACCCGCAAACGGTGCACCCACGATCAGGAACAGTCCTGCTACAGCAAGGAGTGAAACGATCAGGCTTAATAAAGCATGTACCGGATTCGTGTTAGTTACCACACGAACCGTAGAGACGATGGCCACAAGGGCCATTAAATAAAATGGCCACATCATGGTAATAGACTCCGTACATCAACAGGTGCACTTTCACGCTGTGCCTGACCTTTGTCCTTACCAGCAACTGCCATACCGGTGACACGGTAGAAGTTATAGTCAGGATATTTACCAGGACCAGAAATCAGCAAGTGTTCTTTTTCGTAGACTAGGTCTTGACGAACATATTCGCCTAATTCGAAATCTGGTGTCATTTGAATCGCAGTCGTAGGACATGCTTCTTCACACATACCGCAGAAAATACAGCGAGAGAAGTTGATACGGAAAAATTCCGGATACCAACGACCATCTTCACGTTCTGCTTTTTGGAGTGAAATACAGCCTACCGGACATGCAACCGCACACAGGTTACATGCCACACAACGCTCTTCGCCATCTGGGTCACGCGTTAATACGATACGACCACGGAAACGTGGTGGCACGATTTCTTCGGCTGGCACTTCCGGATATAAAATGGTGTCACGTTTGCGCGTTGCATGGGTAAATACCATGAACAACGTACGAACGATTGACCCGAATCCAGCTAGAAATTTAAACATTTTGTTCTCCCTGCTGTCTTAGGCCTGATTCAACAGAATCACAGCACCAGTCACCAAAAGGTTAACCAACGCCAATGGCAAGCAAATTTTCCAACCAAAGTTCATCACCTGGTCATAACGTGGACGCATTAAAGAACCACGCGCCAATACAAACATCATTACGAAGAATGCTGTTTTAATAATGAACCAGAATGCTGGTGGAAGGAAATCAAGACCAAATGGTGCTAACCAGCCACCGAAGAACAGAGTTACGATCAATGCAGAGATCAGTACTACGTTCACGTATTCCGCAACGAAGAACATACCCCATTTCATACCGCCATATTCTACGTGGTAACCTTCCGCCAGTTCCTGTTCCGCTTCTGGTTGGTCAAATGGGTGACGGTGAGTTACCGCAACACCTGCAACCACGAAGATCAGGAAGCCTAAGAACTGAGGAATGATAAACCAGACATCTTTCTGTGCTTCTACGATTTCACGCATGTTGAATGAACCGGCAATTGCCACTACACCCATCAGGGAAATACCCAGGAACACTTCATAAGAAATGGTTTGCGCTGCTGAACGTAGACCACCAAGCAATGCGTATTTGTTGTTAGAAGACCAACCACCAAACAGTACTGCATATACCGCAATACCTGCCATTGCCATGAAGAACAACAGACCGATGCTCATGTCTGCAACACCTAAGTAAGGTGATACAGGAATAACCATGAACGACAGCACCGCAGTTGCCATCGCAACTGCTGGAGCCATACGGAAAGTCAATTTATCAGCAAATTTTGGTGTCCAGTCTTCCTTGAACATGATTTTCAGCATGTCGGCAACAATCTGGAACATACCGCCCGGACCTACACGGTTCGGACCGTAACGGTCTTGCCACAAGCCGAGTAAACGACGTTCAATAAAAGACATCAACGCAGCGATCAGTACTACAACCAGTAAGATCACGATCGCTTGAAGTACTGAATAGGCGATTGGCCAGTTTTCAGCCCACAGCGGCGTTTGACGGATTAATTCTTGTTCCATGAATTACGCTCCTACCGCGACTGAAACAGGCTCTGCAAGAGATACCGTTGGTGCAAGACCAATTGGGTAGCCAATATAACCTGTTGGTAAGTATTCAATCACTTGTACAGGAAGAACGATTGAAGTCTCGCCTGCTTTCACAGTGATCTTCTGACCGTCTTGCAGGTTCAAGCGTGTAGCATCCTGTTCACCCACTGCAAATACTGCGTCAGGAATACGTGATTCCATTGCCGGAGTTTTGATGGTGAACTCGCCAGATGCAAAGATGTGATGCATTGGTACCAGACGGAAGCTTTCAGCATTTACAAGCACAGGTGCTGGTGCAACGAAGCTACGCGCTGGACGTTTTGGTAAACGGTCGAATAAACGAACGCCTGAATCACCGCCTTTTAAGTGACCGCCCACTTCATCCTGGTATTTGTTCCAAGCTTGTGGAGAGTTCCAGCCTGCAGCCCAAGCAAATGGTACCAGTGAAGATGGAGTCTCATCACCGACATAACCTTCCATAGAGAATGTTAATGCAGAGTCTTTATCAGTAGGCTGTTTCGGCTCATGTACAGATAATGGCGCGCGCATCGAAGTACGACCTGAGTAACGACGTGGTTCACGTGCTACTTTCAGACCATGAACACGGAAGCCTGCATCTGGTGCTACATCCAGAATACCTTCAAGTGCAGGAACGTTACTTGCCACTGACTCGATCACATCATCCAGCACAGTCCAGGAAATCGCTTTACCTTGTACGCCTGTTTCCAATGCGTGTAACCAGCGCCAAGATTCTTTGATTGCCAGTTCCGGGTTGTAGTAGTTAGGGTCATACACTTGATAGAAACGTTGTGCACGGCCTTCTTGAGAAACGACAGTACCATCACCTTCAGCAAATGAGGCAGCAGACAATACGATGTTCGCTTTCTTCACAGTCGCAGTTTCAGAGTGATCCAATACGATCACCTGTTTGCCTGCAAGCGCAGCATCAACCTGAGCCGCTGGTAAACGACGGTAAAGATCGTTTTCTACAATTAGGACAGTGTCATAGTCTTGTGCAAATGCTTGCTCAAGGCTTTGACCACCGAAGATTGCCAGCCCCATTGAGTTCACTTCAGGAACAGTCAAGGTCAAGCCCGCATTACCCAGGTTTTGTGCGACTTGTGCAGCAGCTTCCATGATGGTTGCGTCTTGTAGACTTGTACCAGAGATGATCAGTGGTTTCTTGGCAGCTTTCAGCGTATCTGCAATGGTTTGTGCAAATGCTTTCGCATCGTCATCAAGACCAGTGATGACTTCACCTTTCACACCCGCAGCAATCGCGAAGCCTAAACGTGCGATGTCATTTGGAGAAGCAACCACTTCACCTTCCGCAACGTCAGACAAACGTGTTTGTGTTGCAGCCAGAATGTAAATCGGAGATTTCGCATCTTGGGCAATACGTTGTACAGGTTCAGCCAGCCATTCTTGGGTACGGCGCTCTGCAGCCATTTCCTTGCCTTTATTTTTCGCAGCTTGGCGAACAGATAAAGCCATACGTGGCGCAGTTTGAGTCAGGTCTTCACCTAGAATCAGTACCGCATCATAGCTTTCGATTTCACGCATGTTCGGGTTATAAACACCCTCGGTTTGCATGATCGATGCAGCCAGCTCAACCAGATTTTGCTCTTTTTGAGCCATACCAGTTGAGTAGTTGTCTTGACCAACTAACTCACGTAGTGCGAAGTTAGCTTCAAGTGATGCACGTGGTGAACCGATCCCCAGTACTTTTTTGCCCTGGATTTTCGCAATTACGGTATCCAGTGCGGTATCAACAGAAACAGTTTCTACATTCGTACCAGTACGGAACTGTGGCTGACGAGGACGGTCTTTACGGTTTACATAACCGGTACCGAAACGGCCTTTATCGCACAGGAAGTATTGGTTAACTTCACCGTTGAAACGGTTTTCAACGCGACGAAGCTCACCATAACGCTCACCTGGAGAGATGTTACAACCTGAAGAACAGCCATGACATACGCTTGGTGCGTACTGCATGTCCCATTTACGGTTATAGCGTTCTGAGTGAGTCTTATCGGTGAATACACCAGTCGGACAAACTTCAGTCAGGTTACCTGAGAATTCAGATTCCAAAGTACCTGATTCCGGACGACCGAAATAAACGCGAGAAGCGTTTGCATATACGCCGAAATCCGTACCGCCCGCATAGTCTTTGTAATAACGAACACAACGGTAACATGCGATACAACGGTTCATCTCGTGCGCAATGAACGAACCAAGTTCTTGGTTGTAATGCGTACGCTTGGTGAACCGGTAACGACGACGGTCATGTTGTGTCATCACGGTCATATCTTGCAGGTGACAGTGGCCACCCTCTTCACAGACTGGACAGTCGTGCGGGTGATTGGTCATCAAGAATTCAACAACAGAAGCACGGAAATCTTTTGCTTCTTTGTCTTCAATCGAGATGTAGGTATTGTCAGCAGCCGGTGTCATACATGACATGACCAAACGACCACGCGTATCTTCTGGATTCGCGTATTGAGTCACAGCACATTGACGGCAAGAACCGACAGAACCTAAGGATGGATGCCAACAAAAGTATGGGATGTCGATGCCAAGACTCAAACATGCTTGCAGCAAGTTTTCCGAGCCGTTGACTTCATACGATTTTCCATCGACATGAATTGTAGCCATAGTCGAATTCCTTAAGCTTGTTCTACGTTGCGGGTTTGAGCGGCAGCATTTACGACTTTCGCTTCAAATTCGCCACGGAAATGTTTGAGTGCGCCCATTAACGGTTCCATAGCACCTGGTGCGTGAGCACAGAAAGTTTTACCAATCCAAAGCTTACGAGTCAGTTCTTGTAAGTGATCGATATCTTCTTTCTTGCCAGTACCATCTTCAAGTGCTTTAAGCGCTTTCACCGCCCAAGGTAAGCCATCACGGCAAGGTGTACACCAGCCACATGATTCACGCGCAAAGAATTCTTCGAGGTTACGAGTCGCTGAAACCATACATTGAGTTTCATCAACCACCATCAATAGACAGGTACCTAAACGTGAACCTGCTTTCATGATGCTTTCCGCATCCATCGGAAGATCGATATGCTCGGCAGCCAGGAAGTCAGTTGATGCACCACCGGGTAACCATGCTTTCAGCTTCAGGCCGTCACGCATACCACCGGCATGTTCTTCAATCACTTCACGTGCAGTGGTACCGAATGGCAGTTCCCATAGACCTGGGAATTTCACCTTACCTGAAGCACCATAAATTTTTGTGCCAGGATCTTTCGATTTACCTGCAGACAGACCGATGTACCATTCTGGACCACGCAACATGATGGCTGGCAAGTTGTTGTAGGTCTCTACGTTGTTCACGATCGTAGGACGACCCCAAGCACCTGCAACCTGCGGGAATGGCGGTTTGGTACGCGGGTTTGCACGGCGACCTTCAAGCGAGTTAATCAATGCAGTTTCTTCACCACAGATATAACGACCCGCACCGGTATGCACGTGTAACTCGAAGCTCCAGCCAGAATCCAGGATGTTGTCACCCAGGTAACCTTTGGCACGAACCTGCTCAAGTGCTTCGTTCAGGTACTTCGCCGCTTCGATGTATTCACCACGGATGAAGATATAACCTTGAGTTGCTTCAAGGGTATAAGCTGCAATCAGCATACCTTCGATCAGCTGA
>JGI26051J44788_1000969_pt1 | contig 11449 bp, 16 predicted proteins | sample HigsolmetaGSP13D_FD_44788 | JGI IMG/M metagenome (IMG submission 44788) | reverse complement strand
CCCCTTTGCTTATTCTGGGATTTTTTGAGGGTTTTCCAAAGAGATAGAGAGAGAAGGGGTTAATACTAATACATAAACACAACAATGGACAATACATACATACATACATACATACATACATACGAAGACAACTCCCACAAAAAAAAGATATAAATACATAAATACAATGAGATCGGCGCCGAAATATAAATCTCCCCGACATCGACATCGACATCACCCATTGCAATGGCTCCTTCTCTTCCATAGACTAGAGGACGAGACCCTCAAGACCTGCCCCTGGCTCCTCCGCCCCGCCCGTATCGTTATCCCGCCCGCCCCGTATCTCCGCTCCCGCCTCCGCTCCGCCCGCATTCCTTCCTGGGAGCCTGAGACTGAACTGAGTTTCCCCCGGTTCCGCACCTTAGTCCTAGTAGTACCTACACCTTGTTCTACGTAGTTCTAGTTCCAGTTCTAGCTAGCAGCATTCATTCTTCGCTTTCGCTTTCTCTTTTGCTTTCTCTTTCTCTTTCGCCTCCCTTTCCTCCTTCTCCTTCTCCTTCTGTTTCTCCTTCTGCTTCCGAAGCTTCTCCTCCCGCTTGCGCTGCTCCTTGGCGCGTTTCCGCGCTTCCTTGGCTTCGGCTTTCGCTTTGTCCTTAGATTTGTCTTTGGCGCACCGCTCCTTCTTCTGCGCGTCCGCGTCGGCGGCGACGTGTCCTTTGCTTTCGCTGTTGATACTAGCACTGCTGCTGCTGCTGCTGCTGCTCGAGGTGGATGATGATGATGATGAGGAGGAGGAAAGGCTAGTACTGTCAGCTTCGACAATACCGGGACGATCCTCTTTCGAGTCTAATTGGAGAGATAATGAAGGGTTTCTGTCCCTGTCTCTGTCTCTGTCTCTTCTTCGGCGCCTACTCCGCCGGAGCTCCCGCTCCTCGCGCCGCGCGCGGCGCACCACGTCCCGGAAGGCGCGCTTCACGGCGCGCAGCTCCTTCATGGCGCGCTCGTCGGTCGCTGGTCTCTGACGCTGCTGGTGGTCGCCAGGCGGTGCTTCCCAACGATACCAGCCGCGTCCAAAGCCAGGATGAGGATGGTGATGAGGATGAGGATGATGGTAATAATGCTGGTGGCCTCTTCCCCAAGCACCCCGGCCGCCGCCCCTGCCACCGAACCCGAACCCGCCGCCGCGGCCGTCGTTATTATTACTGTTGTTGTTATTATTATTAAAGCGAGCCCGACGGCGGGATTGCTGCAGGTGATGCAGCTGGCGGCGCAGCGCCACCGCCGCGGCGTGGAGGTCGCGGTGGTGATAGTCGTTCAGGGAGAGGAGCTGCGCGCGGACGGCAGCCAGGTCCGCGGCGTCCAGGTCGGAAGTCGTGGAGATGGAGTCGATCGAGGAGAGAGATGAGGTGGAGGCGGAGGAGGAGCTGGAGCTGGTGGACGAGCTACGGGAGCGTCGTCGACCGTTGTTCCTGTCGCTGGCACCATCGCTCCGTCGAGCAGATCGCGGGTCCGAAGAAGGCCATGGGCATTTATTGCTGCTGCTGCTGCTGCTGCTGCCGTTACTGTTGTCTTTGTTCAGGTTCAGGTTACTGAGAGAATCGCCTATCTGCTCGATCTGTCTCCCGTGGTATCGGGCCTGCTCCTCGATCCACTGTGCCTGGGCCCGCGCCTGTTCCTCCACCATCCTCCCGTACCGCTGGGCCTGCTCGCTGATCTGCTCCCCGAACTTTTGGGCCCGGGCGCCGAGCTCGCTCATCCAGCTGAAGGGACCACTCCCAGCTCCTCTCCAAGGCGCGCCAGGACAAGATGGGGCGTTTCGTGGTAGAGGCAGACTTTGGGAACGCCAGCCCCAGGGGCAGTGATTGGGAGGCGTAGACTCATTGTTATTGTTATTGTTATTATCAGATCCTCCGGGGCATAGAGGCCATGGAAAAGGCGGCTTACACTGGGTGGAAGCCGCCGCGGGAGTGCTGCTGGATTCAGACCCCGTAGAGGCCGGACTCCGTGAACTTTCCTGCGGACCAGCCTGCCGCTGACGTGGAAGCCTCTCCAGCTGTTCCACAGGTGCCTGTCCCTGTCCCTGGTCCTGTCCCTCCAGAGGCCCAGAACTGGAACTAGCAGCAGCAGCAGCAACTCCACAATCTCGCAGCACCTGAGCCGCCGCAGTCGCGGCGGGATAGCACCGCGGACATAGCGGGGACGCGGGCGTGTTCTCCAGGCTCTTCACATACACCCACGAGACGCACGTCCCCCGGGGCAGGAAGAAGCCCTGGTTCCACTCGGCAATGACGGCCGCGATGCGCGCCTCGCGCTCCTCGTCCGTCTCCTGCGGCCGGTCCTTGCGGTCGCGCGCGATCTCCGCCCGGACCCTGCGGGACAGGTGGGCGGACGAGGCCGCGGGCCCCAGGTGCGGCGGGAACAGGAAGCTCAGGAAGGTGTCCCAGTCCTGCTGGGTGATGTCGATCTCATTATTGGGCTCGTTGGTCCCGTCCGCCTGCGCCCGCGCACGATTCCAGCAGCGGGGGCGGCGGGGGAAGTCCTTGGCCTGGCTCCGCGGGTAGATGGTCATGTGGTGCCGGAGGATCTCGCGCTGCTCGTCGCCAGCAGGAACAGAGACTGGAGGAGGCGGCCGCTCTTCGAAGAAGCCCGCCGCGGACGCAAAGTTGACGGGCGGGATGATGGACGAGGATTGGTCCCTCGAGACCGGGTAGCCTGATGATCCATCAGAGGAAATGGCGTCATATGACGGTGCCTCTCCGCCGCGGAGACGGAGAGGAGGTTGAAATTGCTGCTGGGGGGCTGTGTGGATGTCGACATTGCTGCTGTTGCTGCTGCCGTTGGTCTGCAACAGCAACGGATCGACCACCGAGTAGGGCGGGGGAGCCTCGTCTGGAATCATGGCGAGGACCTAGCCCTAGGCCGCGTGGACAATGGCAAATTCCAATAATAGCTTCAATTAGATGGTAGCAGTGCACAGGAATTGAGAGACGTGCGTGGGTCAAGAAACGTATGCCGGATGCTGACCGTCCGCAGGCAGCAGTAAATCGAAGACCAAAAATAGTCCACTTTTGACAAAAGCAGGGAAAGCCGGAGCTGCGTCCCTACTGAAAGCGCAATTGATAAGACATCAGCTCAATCCTGCACGAGTATGATCCAAACGGCGTCAGCTCAGATGTCAAGACACTGGAGGTTGAAATGTCGACGTCGGACGTTGGGTGAAAGACGAGGCTCAGCTCTCGTCTTCGGCTGACATGAATGGACAGGAGAGCCGCGCGCTAGAGGAGCTCCATGTCCTGCATGTTCGTACATAAATCAATGCTTGCATTTCGATGTGCAATGACAAAGAAGATAGATAAAAGTTGCCTCAGCCGGCGATCTCTGCAGTCGTACAGTAAATGGATGTAGAGTGAGGTATATGCTCCAACCATGGGTTGCCGGTATCAGCACGAGAACAACCACCAGCTTCTAACAACCCGCTGTACTGTACAGTACGATCAGAATGATATCTTCGGTCTGGAAAATAATGAGTATATTAGTGTCCCTTGATATTTCGACAAGACGATGTCTTCATAGGGCTACAAATTACTGTGTATAGTGGACACCGGTTCGGACCCGCCAATCGAAGGGACCATCTTTAACGGCGACGCCAGTCTATGCCAAGCGAGAAAGAGGCACATAGGAAGGATCATACAAAAAAGAACACAAGAGAGGGACTTTTGTCCAGTATTCATTACTATGTACGGTATCCTGCCGCTGGCGGATAGATATAAATATAACAAAGACAAGGCCATCATCGGCCGACCGTTCCAAAACTCCACGCCTGCGATGCTGGTATATAAAAAGGACACGCATGGATGCAAGGAAGAAACGAAACCAAAAAAGAAGCCAGATCTGTGGTATCGCAAGATATCTACAGTCCGTAGCGGTTATAATCAATCCCACGCTGCCCAGCTATCGTCATCGCCCTCATCTTTTGGCTTTGTGTCGATCTGCTTTGCCGGTGCGGCGGCCTTTGGTTTCGCCGCGTCCGCGTTTGCAATCCGCGCGGTAGTCTTCTTTGTGGATGCGGATTTAGTCAAGCCTTTGGGAAGCGGTTTCTTTGCTTTAGCCTTGGACTGTGCAGCCAGCCAGCCCGCAAAGTCGGGTTCGCCACCATCGTCGAACGGGACGGTCGTGCGCGCTGGTGACCGCGCTGGGCTAGGAGTGCCCTGGGATCTCGCTGCCGTGTCAAAGAAGGCCTCTCCCTTCTCATTCTGCCCCTGGTCATCGTCGTCCATGGCGCCCCACGCATCGTAGACATCGTCTGCCTCCTCTTCCTCTTTCGGTTGGGTAGACGACTGATTAGAAGACGAGCGTACGAGAGGCGGTGCAGTGGGACTTAATGTCTCTTCCGAGGCACCCGACTGCTCCGATGACGACGATTTTTCCGGTCGATTTACGGACGCTGAGCGCGCTGTTTCCGTCATGGCAGGCCCGCTGCCGTTGGCTGTTGGCTGTATCTGGCCCTTAGCTGCGGTAAGTTTGTTCGTGAAGGAAGAAATAGCCCATCCTGCCCAGGATGTGTCGTTAGATGTCCCTATGCGGGCTGCATTATTATTGTTAGCCCCTTGGGCATTCTGCGGTGGGAGCGCCGTTTCAGGCATTGTGCTGCTGTACTTCCGTATGCGCTGCAAGTACAGGTCCATTGCTTTGTTCGCCTGATCTCTGACAAGTCTAATTTGTTGTCAGTGAGAGGTAAAATATAACCGAGTGATGTGTCCTTACTTCTCCTTGTCAAGCAAAGACGGGCAAATAGCCGGTAGAATTTTGGTTGTGCAATCCTCTTCGCTGAAGTATTCCATTGTCGCCGCGAAGGCCATAAGACCGGCATTTCTGGCGTGGACGAAGGGATCTCTAAGCGCCCTTGAAAAGGCAGCAATGAGAACCTTTGATCTTGACTATGACCATTGTCAGCGTCGTTCCATATTAACATCCAGGGCACTTTGTGACATACGCTCTGCCCCAGATGCTTGGCTATCTTGCCTAAACAGATGGTGGTATTTGTCCGTATGCCCGGCTGCTCGTCATTTGCCGTTCGTGCCAGAAACTTGAGCAAGTCTCCGTTGATAGTCCGGTCAGAGAGTTTGCCGATGACCGTCAGAACAGCCTTCACGGTCTGCTCTCGAACGACGGGCGCAACGTCCGTGAAACCGGACGTCTAGAACCGTCAGTATATATCATTATATGTAATGCTGGGCGGGTTCCACGACTCACCATATGCGGAAATATCTTGTCGTTGACAAGCTTCTGAGGTAGATTATCGATCATCAACGGCAGGTTGTCCAGCAAGCAAACCCGCAGGGCTCTGTCAGGATTCGCAAACAAGCGCACGATCACGGGGGTGAGCTTCGCCGTGTATTCGTCGCTTGAAAGGGTCTTGCCAATCTTCAAAATGGCTTCAAGGACCTTCGGACCGCCGCCGCCGAACTCGACAGACTTGAGCAGCTCCGGAAGGACTTTCATCTTCATCAACTCCGCAGGGAAATCATCTGAAAGCGCGTCAAGTTCACTAGTTCAATCAGTTTCACGTTCCACCAACATCTCATGGCACTTGCAAAGGGCGCAGCATACTTAATAAATTCTTCCCTCTCTGCATCATTCTTCAGCCCCAGGCTGTCGATATCAGCCGTCACCCGGATCAACGGCGTGTCGAAGAAACCACCGCTCTTCTTTCCCTGTTCCACAAAATGTGCGGGACTCAGCCGTAGCTTGGGATTTGCGGTGCATAGTCGCTTATAACTCTGGTGCATGCTTGGGGGGATGTTCGTCGTCTTGCCGACCTGATCTCCGCCCGAGAAACTTCCATTAAAGACCTCATATATCAAGATCCCAAGACCGTACGCATCGACGGCTGTCAGGGGGTTGCGTTTGATTATCTCCCAGCCACCCTTGCTGATCTCCGGTGGGCTGTACCGCGCGGAGTCGGGGATGAGGCTGCCGTACGTCTATATTCCTTTGTCAGCGAGTGTGGCGCCTCATCATGCACGAAAAAAAAAAAAAATGCGACTGACAAATATTATGGCCTCATCGTCCTTCATGGAGCTTAAGACTTCGAATCCTCCAAGCTTCCACTCCCCGCTCTCGCTCGTGAACACGGACGAGACTCGCACGGCGCCGTGGACGGACGAGGCATCTTCATTAATGAATTTCAGCGTTGACTACAGTCACCCGATCAGCACCAAGCAAGCAGGATGATGCGACTATTATCTACCCACCGCAACGGTATACAGCCCCCATTTCGCAGTCTCCTCGGTCACACTTCTCCGCTTCACGGACCAGGACAGCGGCACGACCCTTTCCGTCACGATGTAGATGTTGAAGTCTGTCTATGCCTCTATGAGCGACGACAAATTTCCCGCGGCGACTCCATGCCAGACTGCCTACCTCAATCGTATCCAGCACTTTAATGACCCCCGGATGCCTCAGTGTCCGCAGCTTGCGCATCGCATTTTTGGCCAGCGGCAGTCGGGACTTGTTCGCATTGATATCGAAAGTGAAGACGCTGCATTCCGAACCATCGTCCTATATGGGCGCCAAAAGAAGAAACGCATTAGCGTCTGTTGTGAGAACGGAGGCGGGTAGATGCTGAAAGGAAGAGGGGTCCGGTCGTACCCGTTTCGTGGCATTATGGAGCGCCCAGATGGATTCGCCATTGTCGACTCTATCCCCGAGGGAGTAAGGAAAAGAACTGCCCTTGGCGATCGCCGAGGCTACCGCCGATTTCAGAAAGTCCATTGCCCAGGAGTATGAATTCGGCGGTTATGATCTGGAGATATTGTATTGTCGGACAGTATATCCCTCCGCCTCACGTCGCGGGAAATCAACGGATAGATGCAACCGGCGCGTTAAGGAGGGGAGGGTTTCCAAGGCCCCGGGGAAAAAAGTGTTCACAGCAGGATCCCCGCGAACAAAAGGCGTAAGCCGGAACAGAAACCGATCTCCAGAGCGCGGAGAAATCCAGCCTGGGGGTCTCGAGCGGCATGCTCCTTTTCCTCGATCGCCGCCCGCTGGAGTCGCTGGCCCGAAGATCGTCCGTCCCGATCAGGTTTAGCGTCCCCGGGGCTGGGCGTCGCCGCCACCGTCCGCGGACGCGGCGTGTTGACAGGCGCCACACGCCTTTAAAAGATGTCCAGACGTACCCTCGTGGCGTCGACACACTATATCTTCTCAGGAGTGAACTCCCAGATTCTTGTAACCTGGACCTTCATCTGGACTCCTCCTGCCTGAGGTATCCAACATCTCAACCTTGTCAAATCAAAACACGCTAGAGGTAAGTGTTGTCTATCTTTCTACTACTTCCACCTTTTCAAGTCCCTCATATCATTACCCTACAACACCCTTCCTCATCTCCAATGATGTGAGACTGGTAAAAGGTCAGACCGCGAGTTACCAAGAAGGGCGTGGAGACAAGCTTCCACCGATGGTGCCTCCCTACTTTTCTTTCCCAGAAGCAAAAATGGAAGCAGTGACAGACAGGGACCTTCGTGGATACAACCAGGGAAGGGGACAAAATGAAAGAAAAGAAGCTGAGGACTCAAAAATCTGTCCGGTCTCCCTTTTACCCGTTTGTTCTTCTTTTCTTCTATCCCGACCTTATACCCGTTTCTCTTGGCTTTGTTTCTACCACGCGCGGAAGGGGTCACTGGCAGGGTCGGGAGCTTAGAATCCCACCTGTCATTTTCCAACAGGGAGAGGGACTTCTCTTCCTCATTCTTCTTCTTTGGGCCATCTTCTCTTCTCCATCTTTTCTTTTTCTCTCCCCCCTCACCTTCCCAAGGCCAGGGAAAGGCAAGGCAGGCACATGCTTTTAAAAGGCACGAGGATCTGAGCCGCAAGGTCCACGGCACAGTATACCCCCCACCACCAACGGGGGTTAAACCTTGGAGAGACATGTGTACATCAAAATCAAAGGAAAGAAAGATGCCGCATACTGGGGTTCCAGCCTCCGCTGCGCCTCCATGAGGGAGTTCAGGAACTATGGGCTGCGGCAGACAAGATAGCTTAGTTTTTCTAAGTTATATTTACGAAAACTGTCAGAGGGGTGAGAGAGAAAAAAAGGGAAGGAAGGTGAAAGGATTGTTCAAAGTAGGAATGGGGGAACCTCCTTGAAGACAGGACCGTGGAATCTTTGTCTTCTCGGCCTCTGCTACCCTTTCGTGCTGGTGGAGCAAAAGTCAAGGGATACGGTGGGATGGAGAGAGAGCTTCGGAAAAAGGGATCTCTCGGGCTTTCGTTTTTGAAGAGGCTTCTTTTCTGTCCTGTTCTGGTTGCAGTCGCGGCCTGTCTGTTCCCTGTCACCTTTCTTTGCGGACTGGAAAGTCGGGGATATATAGCACCGCGGTTTCGTACCCCCCCTTTTTGGTCTTGGATGATGTCTAAAATTATAAACTGAAAAGACCTGAGGAGATGTTGGCATTCCCATCCCTTTTCCCCCTCAATCACAGTGGTGGCTGACTGTTCAGTGTTCTCGTCGGCCAGTATGTCTTAAAGGTATATGAGCTGACCGATCGGTCTAGACGGCTTGAGCTGTTGCGCCTCTCCGAGTGCTATGCGTTGTTTTGTGGTCAAGGGCTATTGTCAATACTAGTGAAGTCCCTTGTGAACTAGTTTGATATGGAGTTTCTAGTGTATATGTACTTTTAATAATACATTCTGTCCAGTTTGGGGATCATCGAAGTTTGCTCAAGCATACGCCGTTCAAGTCTACATGTTCATACGATATTGGCTGAAGACTTAGCGAATATAATTGCCCTGGCATTATCATCGATCTTACCGACAAGCAATTACTTGCATAACTGCCTGCTTCCGTAATCTCTATCTCGCAAGGACTTCCCGTTCAGCCGCGGAAAAAAAACAAAACTAGTGAATAGCAACAGATGCGCGTCGTCTCTCATCATCTCACCACTAACTGTTCATCCCATTGACTACGAAAGAAAACCGATCCTGCCCGCTTCCGACTCTGCCTCGACTCTTAGAAGCTCCGTTCGTCCCGCACGTCACCAAATGGGTAGTTGAATATCGGTAAAGAAATGCAACCAGGAGGAAGCAAGATCAACTTCCAGTTTGCCCCATCCACCCACCCCGGCCTGGACCGAAGTCGTTCCCGACTGGGATCGATAATCCCACAGCGATATGTGCAGTATCGAGATGTATCGAGAAATCATATCAGGCCTTGCGAAACTTGCAAGTTGCTGACCGTCTCCAAGCGTCTTGTTCACATTTTGCCAATTGGCAGTTGCGAATTAGTCGGAACAGCCATGGCCGGACGATCACCTCGCTCCCCGGCTGCTAGCTTTTGCCGTTAGAGCTCCCCTTATTGTAAATGATACCTTTCCGACCGTATATTCGCCTCTTGTCCCATAAAAAAATCTCCCTTCCATTCTATCCAGTCCTGTGAAAGTGAGAATTAATTGGGCCACTCTCTCACGTCGCAACTGGGACATTTGAGCAACTTACCAGCAGTATTGACGGTAGCCTGTTCACGACAACCTGATATACTTTCGGAATGCCGTGACCATTGTAAAAGAAGTGAAAACGTAAAGGGAACCAGTTTTGAATAATTGTAAAGATCTCAGTGCCACGATAAATGTAAGCTATCAAATGTGAGCAGTACGCCTGGTCGGGCCTTGCACATAAACAAGGCTCGAGGAGAATAGTCCCGGAAGTTGGTGAGCAGGACGGCATGATTCCGCAGGGACAGTTAGAAGGTGAAGTGCTTCATTTAACTTCTTCCGTAGCTTCGGGAGGATGAGGTGCAGATGAGACAGCGGGTGGGGGCTGGGAAGGCATATGAGGAACCATCTGAGGCATCTGGTTATAGCTGTTGCTTGGCGCCCGGTGCTGATGAGGGGGATAGTGATGTACTTGATGAGGGCTAGACGAAAAATGGGGTTGCTGTGGCGGATAGCTCGCGCGGACAGGGGGCACTATGCACAGTTAGCTATATCAAACTGTACCTTTAAATGATAGAAGATGATTCTTACTGTGACCTGGCTGTTGAGCCGCGTACACAGGTTGTCCATGCTGTCCAGGGGCCATGAACATCACAGGCTGCGGCGGCTGGCCCGGCTGAGAGCCTTGATGCATCATCATTGGCGCACCCCGGCTGGGACTTGGATATCCACTGTGGGGCTGGGGAGGTGGAGCGGCATGCTGCGGATAGGCATGACCGGGGCTCGGAGAGTACATTTGCATTTGGGGTGTATAGGGTGCCATCCCCTGAGGCATTCCCATGTATGGGCCAGCAGAGGGTTGCTGTACCATCATAGGGGCAGCCATTCCGTTCTGCGGATTCACGAACTGCGGTGCCCCTGGGTAGGGCCGCATATGCGCTGGCTGCGGGGCTCCCTGATTCACATAGAATTGCGGCATCGGCTGACCAAAAGCAAGCTGTGCGTGCGGTCCCATTGGGGATGGATACGTAACGTGGCTGTGCTGGAGTCTGGGAGAGGGGAAAATCTGCGACGTAGAGGCAGACATCTGCATCCGGTGATGGTCATCGAAGTGAGGCGCAGATCCGTGGTGCTGAGGATGCAGGTGATGAGGACCGTGTGGTGGGCCAGAAGTCGGAGGAATACTCTGACTTCCTTGCGGGAAGTGGAACGGAAGGTGATGCTGGTGAGGCGGCTGAGGGTTCGATGTAGAGCGACCCTGAGCGATCGACGGCACAGCGACAGGCGGCTTGAACATATCGGCGTACGACTTCTCCTCGTTACCCGGTGCGACGTCCCACGTCGGAGGGGTCTTATATGGTGGGGGGATCCCGCCGTTGAAAGTGTAATCCTTATCAGTCTGCTCCGCACTCTCTTTCTTCATCCGTTTGATGGGGTTGAATTGGTCATTAAGAGATGGTCGCTCAGAAGCTGGCAGTGGCTTCTTTGCACCGAAAAACGCGGACGGGCTGGTGGCACGGGATACTGAACGGCCCCTGTAGATCGAACCTGGACTGGAAGAGATGCCTGAGGCGCCGGGGGTGAAGGTACTCGCTGTCGGATTAGGCTTGAACTCCATGGCTCTCACATTGAACTTTGTCGAGGCAGTAGATGTAGGTGTTTGGGCCTTGCTCGGACTTGAGACGCTGGACTGGTCGCCAACCGGACCATTTGGGGGCATTCGTCCATCCTGAATGGGCAAAGGCGTGGGAACAGCGCCCATTGTGGCGCGCTTTTGTTGCTGTAAGTTATCAGCTAGGCGGTGACTGAGCATGCCAGTACCAGCGCGCCCTGGATGCATTGACTGATGCTGCATCCGTCCGCCCTGACCAATATGTGGCCCAGTCGGAGGATAACCCTGGCGGCCGCGGGGATAATTCTGGCGATCAGATGGAGCTGAAGGGGGTGTCGTCCCGGCATCGTAGCGAGCAGGCGCAGGAGCTCGGGCGGCAGGCTTCTGCTCGGCGGCGGCGGCGGTGGTGGTGGTGGTGGTGGTGGTG
>JGI26051J44788_1000968_pt1 | contig 11481 bp, 8 predicted proteins | sample HigsolmetaGSP13D_FD_44788 | JGI IMG/M metagenome (IMG submission 44788) | reverse complement strand
CGAAGGCGGAACGAGCGGCTCGCACGACGGCGTCACCGAAGGTGGAGTCGACGGGCGAATAGGCCGGTGCCATCGCCCGGACGAGGGAGACCGCGATGTCCGGATCGACCTCGCGCAGGTGCGCCGTGACGGCGTCGAACGCTGTCTCCGGGTCGATCCCCGGGACCAGCCCGAAGCGGACGCGCGCCGTGCAGGAGGCGGGGATGCTCTGTCGTACTCCCGGGTCGAGATCGAACCCGGACAGGCTCATCGACGGCTCGTAGATGAAACGGGTGGACAGATCGCGGGCGGGGATCGGCAGATGCGGATCGACGCCGGGGAGTGCGATGGATGCCGCAGGCACCGTCACCTGGGANGTGCGGGTCCGCGCGGCCTCGTCCGGTCGGATGGCACGGTCGGCGAACCCCGCGACCGCGACGCGCCCGTCAGTCGTCCGCATCGAGGTGATCGCCGTCATCATCTCGAGGGGCGCCGACCGGAGGATCGAGGAATACGACGGATGCTGGGCCGCGGCCAGCACCGACAGCGAGAGCTCGATCTCGAGCGATCCGCGGCAACCGAAGCCGACCGCAGGACGACCGTCCTCCTCTCGCAGATAGCTCTCCCACAGGCACGCATCCGACGCGAGCCGATCCGCATGCTGACGCAGGACGTCGTCGAGTCCGGGACTGCCGATCTCCTCGCACGGATCGGCGAGGTAGATGATCGAGAAGGGCAGGTCACCGCCGTGCTCGTCGATCCACAGCCGCAACGAGGTCAACCGGCCTGCGGCATCCGCTTTGTCATCGCACGCTCCCCGGGCGAACATGGCGCCGTCCCGGATCTCCGCCGCGAATGGCGGCGAGCTCCAGCGTTCCTCGTTCCCAGCCGGCTGTACGTCGTAGTGGTTGTACAGCATCAGGGTGCGGGCGCTCCGACCGGCGCGGAAGCCGGCCAGGACGGGACCGTAACCGGGAATGTCGTACCGCTCGACGCTGTCCATGAGCGGACGCAGTCGCTGCTCGATCCAGTCGGCCGCGCGGAGGATGGCGTCGAGGTCCCCTGCGACGGTGGGGATGCGGCAGAGCTCCTGCCACTCCGAGACGATCAGGTCGGCATCCCGGTCGATGCGAGGGTCGCGAACCGCAGTCACGCGATGCTCACTTGCCGCGGGGGAGGGAAACGGGCGCGAGCTCGTACGGGTAGTCCGAGATCAGCTCGTAGCCGTCCTCCGTCACCAGGACGATGTCCTCGAGACGCACGCCGCCGAAGCCCTGGCGGTAACAGCCCGGTTCGATCGCGATGACGTCGCCGGCGATCAGCACCGCGTCGTTCTGGTTCAGGCTGGGCGGCTCGTGGACCTCCAGCCCGATGCCGTGGCCGAGACTGTGGAAGTAGCCCTCGTCCAGCACCTCGCCCGGCTTCTTCGTGAGCTGGGTGGGCTGACCGGCCGCCTCGATGGGCTCGCACGAGATCCGGTGCAGCTCGGCGACGGGCAGGCCCGGGCGGATTGCGGCGAGGGTCTTGTCGAACGACTCCTTGACGATCCGGTAGTAGAACGCGAGTTCCTCATCGGGTTCGCCCTTGACGAAGGTCCGCGTCATGTCCGAGTTCCCCCCGGACGAGAGGTCGCGGGGGCAGATGTCGACGGTGACCGGCTCACCCGCGAAGATCTGCCCCGATCCGGCGTGATGCCCGATACAGGTCTGCGGGCCGTGCGCGACGATCATTCCGGCGTCCTCGCAGCCGTTGCGCAGGAACGCGGACCGGATGCCGTCCTTCAGGTCCTCGCACGTCAGCGGAACACCGTCGAGCATGAGGCCGCCATCCTCGGCGACGTCCGCGCGCGCGATCGCGTCAGCGACCAGGGAGACACCCGCTTCCGCGGCGACTTGGGCGCGGCGGATCCCCGCGAGCTCGTGCGGTGTCTTCACCCGACGCCGCTGAACGAACAGCGGCCGATCGACGATGATGTCCACCCCGGCAGTGCGCAGGTGATCGGCGACCTCGAGCGGGAAGGTGGGCGGGACGAGTGCGCGCTCCACTCCGAGACGACGACACAGCTCGACGAGGGTGTTCAACTCCGCGGTGTCGGGGTCCTGTCCCGCGGCGCGCAGATCATCGAAACCGAGCTCGTCGAGAGGGTAGACGGTCATGCCCTCGACCTCGCGCATCCGGGCCGCCTCGAGCGATTTGATGGCTGTGTAGGACCGACCGTCGAGTTCCAGGTAGAGGAACGGATCGTGCACATCGTGGGGGATCACGTGCCGCATATCGGCGGCTTCTGTGCTGGCGAAAATCATGACGGCGTCGCTCATGGTGGCCTTTCGAGTGCGAGTTGTGGCGTCAGCGTATCACCGTGCCTTACAAACGAAGGATGAGTGCGGTGATAACTGACGATCGGCAGGCCTGTGTTGCTTGAACACCCCTGATCGAAGGTGACAGCATGACCAGGCGTCGAGCGCCGTTGCGGTGCAGGGGGAGAGTTGCTCAGTCGTCTCGCGGGGCGCTGAGCAGTCGGCTCACCCGCTGAGGCCGAATGTTGCCGACGTGTAACGTTTTCGCCATCGTCGAGGTGCCGGCGCTCCCCGCGCCGTAGCCTCGCAGAGCCAACCCGTGTGCTCCCTGCCTCGCATCGCTGCGTCATGCCGTGGGCCACGTACCCGTAATCCAGGAGGAACAATGTCGAGACGACGTTGGGGACTCGGCGCATTCGCGCTCGCGTCCGTAGTCACACTCACGCTGGCCGGCTGCAGCCAGTCGAGCGAGGGCCCCGCGACCGGCAACGGTGGTGACACCGCAGCCATCATCAGCACCAACGGCAACGAGCCGCAGAGCCCGCTCATCACCTTCGGCACCACTGAGGTCGGCGGCGGGAAGATCCTCACGTCGATCTACGCCGGACTCGTCAGCTACGAGGCCGACGGAGCCATCAAGAACGAGGTCGCGAAGTCCATCGAGAGCGACGACAACGTCACCTGGACCATCACGGTCGCCGATGGCTGGAAGTTCACGAACGGTGAGGCGATCACCGCGAAGACCTTCGTCGACACGTGGACGGCTGCGGCCAAGGACGACAACGGCGCTTACTGGTTCAGCTCGTTCGCGGGTATGCCCGACGACCAGACCGCCGGCACGCCCTCGGGCCTCGAAGCCACCGGCGACATGACCTTCACGGTCACGCTCAAGGCCGCTGACGCCGACTTCCCGCTGCGTCTCGGATACACCGCCTACATGCCCCTGCCCTCGGTCGCCTTCGAGGACATGGAAGCCTTCGGCGAGAACCCCGTCGGCAACGGGCCCTACATGCTCGACGGCAAGGGCGCATGGCGCCACGACGAGGGCATCAACCTCGTCAAGAACCCCGACTACAAGGGCGTTCGCGAGGTCGCCAACGGTGGTCTGAACATCGTGTTCTACACCTCCCTCGAGTCGGCTTACGCCGATGCGCAGGGTGGCAACCTCGATGTCCTGGACACTGTGCCCGACACAGCGTTCGCCACGTACGCGACAGACTTCCCGGACCGTTCGGTCAACCAGCCGGCGGCGATCTACCAGGGCTTCAACGTTCCCTTCTACCTGGATCACTTCGGCCAGGATGAGGAAGGCCAGCTCCGCCGCGCCGCGATCTCCATGGCGATCAACCGCAAGGAGATCACCGACACGATCTTCCAGGGCACGCGCACCCCGGCGACGGACTTCACTTCCCCCGTCGTCGAGGGCTGGTCGGATTCGCTCCCGGGCTCCGAGGTCCTCGACTACGACCCCGAGGCAGCGAAGGCCAAGTGGGCCGAGGCCGAGGCGATCTCCCCGTACACGGGAACCTTCAAGATCGCGTACAACTCCGACGGCGGACACCAGGCATGGGTCGACGCGGTCGTGAACTCGATCTCGAACACGCTCGGCATCAAGGCGGAGGGCGAGCCCTTCCCGACGTTCGCCGCGGCGCTGGACAAGCGCACCACGGGCACGCTCGACGGTGCGACCCGCGCCGGATGGCAGGCGGACTACCCGTCGCAGGGTAACTTCCTGTCGGCGCAGTACTCGACCGGCGCGAGCTCGAACTACGAGGGCTACAGCAACCCCGACTTCGACGCGAAGCTCAAGGAAGCCGCGGCGGCCAGCTCGCCCGAGGAAGCTGCGAAGCAGTACGAAGAGGCACAGGTGCTTCTCATGAAGGATCTGCCGAGCATCCCGCTCTGGTACGCGAACGCTGTCGGCGTCTGGGGTGAGGGTGTCGACAACGTGAAGTTCGGTTGGGACTCCGTCCCGCTCTACAACGCGGTGACCAAGGGCTGAGTTCGGCCCAGGGTTAACCTGGAGTACGGTGTCCGGGGCGCCTTCGCGCCCCGGACACTGTGCTGAACAGCACATGTCATTACCCGATTCGCTCATTTAGGACTCTCGTCGATGCTCTGGTTCATCGGTCGACGGCTACTCCAGCTGATCCCCGTCTTCTTCGGGGCGACCTTCCTCATTTACGCTCTGGTGTTCCTCCTCCCCGGCGATCCGATCGCTGCGCTGTACGGAGACCGCCAGCCCTCAGCTGCAGCCATCGAAGCGGTGCGCGCGCAGTACAACCTCGACAAGCCGTTCATCGTTCAATACCTGCTGTACATCGGTGATCTGTTCCAGGGGAACTGGGGCACGACCTTCTCCGGCCGCCCCGTCGCGGACGTCATGGCCTCCGCCTTCCCCATCACCGCTCGCCTGGCGCTTCTCGCCCTCGCGATCGAGGCGTTCTTCGGCATCGTGATCGGTCTGGTCGCGGGGCTCCGCAAGGGCAAGATCTTCGATGCGAGCGCTCTCGTCGTGAGTCTCCTGCTCATCTCCGTGCCGACCTTCGTCATCGGCTTCGTGCTGCAGTACGTCTTCGGCATCCAGCTCGGCCTGGCGCGCGTCACGGTGAGCGCCGGGGCGCCCTGGAACGAGCTCATCCTCCCGGCTATCGTGCTCGCGAGTGTCTCGTTCGCCTACATCGTGCGCCTCACGCGGTCCTCCGTAGCCGAGAACCTCTCCGCTGACTACGTGCGCACCGCGACGGCGAAGGGCCTCTCTCGACCGCGCGTGGTGACGGTCCACGTCCTCCGCAACTCGCTCGTTCCCGTCGTCACCTACCTCGGAGTCGATCTGGGGTCGCTCATGGTCGGGGCGATCGTGACCGAGAGCATCTTCAACATCAACGGCGTGGGCGGCACGATCTACCGCGCCATCACGATCGGCGAAGGCCCGACGGTGGTCTCCTTCGTCGCCATCATGGTGATCATCATCATGATGGCGAACCTGCTCGTCGACCTCCTGTACGCCCTGCTCGACCCGAGGATCCGCTATGCCAAGTAATGCCCGTCTGAATCAGCGGCATTTCGTCGCCTCCGAAGAGGAGGCGCCCCTCCAGGCCATCGACGCCGTGTCCGTCAGCGACAAGCCGCGTACCGTGTGGAGCGACGCCTGGGAGTCGATGCGCAAGCGTCCGCTCTTCTGGGTGTCGGCTGTCCTGATCCTCCTCATCCTGGTCGTCGCGATCGCGCCGGGCTTCTTCGCGCCGGTGTCGCCGACCGCCAACTGCCTGCTCGCCAACTCGAACGGCGGCCCCGCCCCGGGCCATCCCTTCGGGTTCACGCGCCAGGGCTGCGATGTGTACTCGCGCGTCATCCACGGCGCGCAGGCATCGGTCCTGGTGGGCGTCGTCGCCACGGTGATGGTTGCCGTGTTCGGCTCGATCGTCGGCGCCATCGCCGGCTTCTACGGCGGCATCCTCGACGCCGTCCTGTCCCGCGTGGCGGACATCTTCTTCGCGATCCCCACCGTCCTCGGTGCGATCGTGTTCATGTCCGTCCTCCCGGAGCGGACTCCGATCGTCGTCGCTCTCGTCATCGCGATGTTCGCGTGGCCCCAGATCGCCCGCATCATGCGCGGCGCCGTCCTCACCGCGAAGCAGGCGGACTACGTCGTCGCATCCACCGCCCTGGGTGTCTCGCGCGGGCGCGTCCTTCTGCGGCACGTCATCCCGAACGCCATCGCTCCGGTGATCGCGGTCGCGACGGTTTCGCTCGGCACGTTCATCGTGGCCGAGGCGACGCTGTCCTTCCTCGGTATCGGCCTGCCGACCAGCGTCATGAGCTGGGGCAACGACATCAACCAGGCACGCGCGTCGCTCACGACGAGCCCCATGGTCCTCATCTACCCCGCGGCCGCCCTCTCGGTCACCGTGCTGTCCTTCCTGATGCTCGGCGATGTTGTGCGCGACGCCCTCGACCCCAAGGAGCGTGCCCGCCGATGAGCGATCACACATCCGAGGCCACGCCTCTCCTGGACATCCGGGACCTCCACGTCGGATTCCAGACCAAGTCGGGGCTCGTCCCCGCAGTCCGCGGTGTCGATCTGACGATCTACCCGCGACAGTCGGTGGCGATCGTCGGCGAGTCGGGGTCCGGGAAGTCGACGACAGCTCAGGCGATCATCCGTCTCCTGCCGGGAACGGGCCGCATCACCCAAGGCTCGATCATGTTCGAGGGCCAGGACCTGGCATCGCTCGACGCCGGCCAGCTGCGGGAGGTCCGGGGATCTCAGATCGGCTACGTGCCGCAGGACCCGATGTCGAACCTGAACCCGGTGCTGACCGTCGGTTACCAGGTGCGCGAGGCGGTGCGGGAGAACAAGACCGCGGTCGGCCGGGCAGCGGTGCGCGCCCGTGCCATCGACGTCCTGTCCGAGGCCGGGTTGCCGGACCCGGCCGATCGCATGCGGCAGTACCCGCACCAGTTCTCCGGGGGCATGCGCCAGCGGGCTCTCATCGGTATCGGTCTGTCGGCGCGGCCCAAGCTGCTGATCGCGGACGAGCCCACGTCTGCGCTCGACGTGACGGTCCAACGACAGATCCTCGATCACCTCGGAACGCTGACCGACGATTTCGGCACGTCGGTCCTCTTCATCACGCACGACCTCGGACTCGCCGCGGAGCGCGCCGAGCACCTGGTCGTGATGTATCGGGGCCGTGTCGTCGAATCGGGGCCGTCGCAGGAGATCCTCGCCGATCCGAAGCACCCGTACACGCGGCGCCTGGTCTCGGCGGCGCCCAGTCTCGCGTCCCGGCGGATGCAGGCAGTCCGCCACCATGAATCGACGGAGGTGTTCGGCGACGCCGAGGGGCAGTTCCTGGCCCGCGCCGAGGAACGTGAGGCGGAGGCGGTCGAGGAGAAGCCCGACTTCATCGACATCCGCAACGCCCGTCGGGTCTACAAGATCCGCACCGGGGGCCTGTCGTCCCGCGAGATCGTCGCGGTCGACGATGTCAGCCTGTCGGTCGCCAAGGGTACGACGACGGCGATCGTGGGGGAGTCGGGGTCCGGCAAGTCGACCCTCGCGAAGCTGTTCCTGCAACTCGAGTCGCTCACCTCGGGGGAGATCCGATTCGACGGGAAGAAGCTCGGGGCGCTCAACCGCGCCGAGGAGCTCGCGTTCCGTCGCCGGGTGCAGCCCGTCTTCCAAGACCCGTACGGCACGCTGGATCCGCAGTACAGCGTCGGCGACACGATCGCCGAGCCGATGCGGGTCCACCGATTCGGGACCGCGAAGGAGCAATCGGCCCGTGTGACCGAGCTGCTCGAGCAGGTCTCCCTGCCGAATGCGGTGCGTGAGCGTTACCCGTCGGAGCTCTCGGGAGGTCAGCGTCAGCGAGTCGCCATCGCCCGGGCGCTCGCGCTCAAGCCCGAGGTGCTCGTGCTCGACGAGGCTGTCTCGGCCCTCGACGTGCTCGTGCAGGGCCAGATCCTCAACCTGTTGACGGAGCTGCAGACCGAGCTGGACCTCACGTACCTGTTCATCACCCACGACCTCGCGGTCGTTCGTCTGGTGGCCGACAACGTCTGCGTGATGCGCAAGGGTCAGCTCGTCGAATCCGCCTCGACGGATGAGGTGTTCGACAATTCTCGTGAGGACTACACGCGGGAGCTGCTCGCCGCGATCCCCGGGGCGAACTTCGCGTTCGGAGCCTGAGAGCTCGTGTCCTCCCCTCACTCGGATCGGGGCCGCTCCGGCGGCCCCGATTCCGCTTCGCCGCGGGTCTTCCGAGCGCCCTCGGGAACGGTCGCATTGATCCTGGCGTCGATCGTGACGCTCCTGCTCCTCGCTGATGCGGTCGTCCGCGCCGGGTGGGTCGAGATGCTCCTGCTGGCACCATGGATGCTCTTGGTTCTGTGGTTCATCTACGTCACCACGTTCCTCTCGCACGTGGCGATCGACGCCGAGGGCGCGACGGTGCAGAACCTTCTTCGCGTGGCCCGGATCCCCTGGGGCCGGGTGGATGACATCGGCATCCGCTATCAGGTGCAGTTCACGCTGGATGACGGTCGCACCGTCAGCGCGTTCGGTGGGCCGGTCGCCGGGCGTCCGCCCCGGCCGGGCCTGCGGCCGGATCCGAGTCCGCGTTCGCGGATCCCTCCTGCGCTGCGAGATCTGAATCTCATCCGCGAGCAGTGGCACGCTGCGAACGAAACCGGTTCCGGCGCTGGGCCGGTCGTCCGTCGGTGGGATGTGCGGACGCTCGGCGTGTTGGCGGTCATCGCTGCATGGGTACTGTGCGCGGTGATCATCAGCGGCGTCGTCGGCTGAGCGTACTGGCTAATTGCGCGGCGTGTTCACAGTCATTTTGCGAGCAAGTCACGCAATGTTACGTTCATACAAAGAGTTCTCCACACGGTCTTGTCAGCGTTGATGAGCGAGTTAGGGTCGTTGAGTCCGGATCCGGTTCCGGTAATCGAACGCAAACGCAAGAGCGCGTAAGCCCGAGAAAGAGCACCACCATGTCTGTGCCAGCGACCCGAATCGCCGGGATCTCCCGGTGACGCTGTACGTCCTCCGCCGGTTCGTCAATTACGCGATCCTGAGCCTGATCGCCACGTGCATGGCCTACGTCCTGGCCAGCTCGATCTTCCGGCCCGGCGACGCGTTCTACGGCAGGAACCCCCGCCCGCCGCAGGCGTCGATCGACGCCTCCCTCGCCCAGCTGGGCCAGAGCCCGGACGTCCCGGTCATCGCCCGTCTGTGGCATTGGCTCGTGGGCCTGTTCACGCAGGGATCACTCGGCATCACGATCGGCAAGCAGCCCGTCGTCGAAGAGATCATCGCGCGTTCGGGGGCCAGCCTCCGGCTCCTCCTCATCGGATCGATCATCGGAGCCGTCGTCGGCGTCCTCCTCGGTGTCTGGGGCGCCGTCCGTCAGTACCGCGCGAGCGACCAGATCGTCACCTACGGCTCGTTCCTGATCTTCGCGACGCCGACGTTCGTCGTCGGTGTCCTCCTGATGATCGGTGCGACCGCCCTCAACAACTCGATCGGCGTGCAGCTGATCACCTTCACGGGTGAATACAGCGCGGGCATCAGCGGAAGCTGGTGGGACCTGACTCTCGACAGAGCGGTCCACCTTCTTCTGCCGACGCTGGCGCTCGTCCTCATGAGCGCGGCGAGCTACTCCCGCTACCAGCGGAGCGTCATGCTGGACGTCCTCGGCGCCGACTACATCCGGACGGCCCGGTCCAAGGGACTCGAGCGCGGACCCGCCCTCTTCCGTCACGGCGTCCGCATCGCACTCATCCCGATGTCGACCTTCTTCGCCTACAGCTTCGGCACCCTGGTCGCAGGATCAGCCATGCTCGAGATCGTCTTCAGCTGGCGCGGCATGGGGCAGTTCCTGCTGCAGGCCGTCAACACGAACGACGTCAACGCGGCAGCGGGGAGCACCCTCTTCGTCGCCATCCTCGTGCTGCTCTCCTCGACGTTCTCGGAGATCATCTACGCCGCCCTCGACCCCCGTGTGAGGAGCTGACATGGTCATCGCTCAGCAAGAAGCCGTCGAGGTGAGCCTCGACGACGAACAGACCATCACGAAGCAGCGCCGCCCGCTCTCCAGGAACGGTCTCGTCTGGCGTCGGCTGCGCGGGATGCCGCGGTTCTGGGTCGGTGCGATCGCCTTCGGTCTGATCGTCATCCTGTCGATCGTCGGACCCTTCGTGACGCCGTGGTCGATCACCGACCGCGACATCTACAACATGGGCATGGGGCCGACGCTCCGCCACTGGTTCGGCACGAACAGCATCGGACAGGACATCTTCGCTCAGACCATGGCAGGGCTGCAGAAGTCCCTCATCATCGGTCTCGTGGCCGGCATCCTCGGAACGCTCCTCGCTGCCGTCATCGGCTCCGTGGCCGGGTACGTCGGAGGCACGACGGACAAGGTCATCAGCTGGTTCACCCACCTGCTGCTCGTCGTGCCCTCGTTCTTCATCCTGATCCTGCTCAGCCCGCTGTTCAAGAGCCTGTCGTGGGTCGCACTGACGTTCTTCCTCGCGATCTTCAGCTGGATGATCATGGCGCAGGTCGTCCGCAACCAGACGCGATCGCTCCGGAACCGGGACTTCGTGCGGGCCGCGCTACATGGGGTTGCCGACGCGCAAGATCCTGAGCCGCCACATCCTCCCGAACATCGCGTCGCTGCTCATCATCGACGTGACCCTCGGAATCGTGTCGATGATCATGTCGGAGACATCGCTCAGCTACTTCGGATTCGGCGTGCAGAAGCCCGACGTCTCGCTCGGCACCCTGCTCGCTGACGGCACGTCGGCCGCGCTGACGCGCCCGTGGCTCTTCGTCTTCCCGGCGGGTGTCCTCATCGTCCTTCTTTTCGCCATCAGTCTCATCGGCGACGCCCTGCGCGATGCGATCGACCCGACCTCGGGGGCCAACCGTGCCTGAATCCCTCCTCACGCCCACACCCCGGACGGGCACACCGCTCCTCTCGGTCCGCGACCTCAGCGTCACCTTCCCGCAGCGCGGGTCCGGCGACGTCCAGGCCGTCCGCGGCATCTCGTACGACGTCCACCCGGGGGAGTTCCTCGGGATCGTCGGTGAGTCCGGGTCGGGCAAGTCGGTGTCCTCGCTCGCTGTCATGGGCCTCCTGCCCAGCAACGCGCACGTCACGGGGTCCATCGAGTTCGAGGGCAAGTCGCTCCTCGGCATGGACGACAAGCAGCTGTCCCGGATCCGCGGCAAGCACCTCGCCATGGTGTTCCAGGACCCGCTGTCGGCGTTGACCCCCGTGTACACGGTCGGGGACCAGATCGCCGAGGCGCTCCGTCTCCACGATTCGAAGCTCTCGTCCCAGGCTGCCGCCGCGCGGGCCGTCGAGTTGCTGAAGACCGTCGGCATCCCCGACCCCGACCGGCGCGCCAAGGCCTTCCCGCACGAGTTCTCCGGCGGCATGCGGCAGCGCGCGATGATCGCCATGGCGATCGCGAACGACCCGAAGGTGATCATCGCGGACGAGCCCACGACGGCTCTCGACGTCACCATCCAGGCGCAGATCCTCGAAGTCCTCGAGAAGGCCAAGGAGATCACCGGCGCCGCGGTCGTCCTGATCACCCACGACCTCGGTGTCGTGGCCGGTCACGCCGATCGGGTGGGCGTCATGTACGCCGGCAAGCTGGTCGAACTCGGCACGACGGACCA
>JGI26051J44788_1000966_pt1 | contig 11499 bp, 8 predicted proteins | sample HigsolmetaGSP13D_FD_44788 | JGI IMG/M metagenome (IMG submission 44788) | reverse complement strand
AAAAAAAAAAAAAAAAAAGAAAGAAAGAAAGTAAAGAAAAGACCCTCCCCGGTTTGTGCATGCCATTAACCCTCAATCTGACCGAAAACGAAAATTGAACGCTGTGAATCTGTTGGAAATGTACCGATCTGAAAAACAAAACCAAGGGAAATGATCTATGGGTAATACTCGCCAAACAAATGCCAAAAGCACAACTGAGAATAGCGTCGAAAAAGGAGATGTGAACAGACGACAAATTGCATAGTAAAGATCATGAACCGTCATGACTGCGCTTTCTCCGAGGATCGGTGCCAACTGTGAGGACCTCGGGGTCATTCGAGTGACACGATGATATTGCAAACCCTCCATTGAAACGGATTCGTATTGTAATAGAAAGGGGGCAGATCGAAGAGAGACGCAGAATCCAGCACCGCGAACTTGGAAGAACCATACAAGCTCGTTCGCGTCGCTGCTGACTTTTTGTTTGGCTTGGCTTTCCGAAACTGATTCGAGGGAAACAGAATTACTTTTTTAGGCGGTGAAGACGGAGATATGCCGAAGGATCAAACCAAGTACAGTGAACGAGAATATGAAGTCGTGGCGAGGACTTGGCGCGGCATCATTGCAGAAGGAAGACATCACTGAAATCGCAAAAATAATCTAAGGCGATGGATTCGATATCCGACCGCAAATGAGTAAGGACCAACGTGATAAGCGGGTGCAACTAGGTGCAGGTTTGGCTGCAACTAGCCAGCAACGACGGGCTGTATGGCGCCAAATGCATTGGCACACACGTAATGTTCATGATGTTTGGCACAGTACAGACAACCACACGATGAACCATGGCCGGTCCATATACTTTGCGCAAAGGGCAAAGAATACGACGGAGTCTGGTGGTAGGACGGCGGCTGCGACCGTGGAGCCGGCTGTGAAATATACTGCTGATGGGGAGGGACCCAGGCACGAGAGTACGGCGGCGTTGGGTTCGCGTAACCCCACGGCCCGATGGTGTAGTAATCCGGCGTGTTCGGGCCACTGTGAGGAGCGGAGGGAGGCGAATACTCGGAAGCAGCAGGGTTGAGCCACGTGTTGTCAAAGTGGACGCCCCTCTGGTATTGTGGCGGAATGGGGCCTTCGGGAGAGAGCAGAGGCTTCGATACAACATGCTGTCTCGGGATGTTCGTATCGATTGGCGCCAATTTGTGACGGGATTCGCTGGCCCTCGCAGCAGCCTTGGCACGCCAGTTCTCCCAGTGAGACCGCCAGGTCGCGAACCCATCCTGCTTGTTGTGGATGCGCTCATGGAGCTTCCAGTCAAATGCAAAGAGCCAGTCGAGCTCCATTGCGTTCAGTTCAGCAACAGGGATGTTGCTGACTTCGGCCCACGACCTATTCTGGAAGGTGTTGTCGTCGAGGAATTTGCTGCCCAGAAGTAGCGCAATCGTGAGCATACGATACACCTGGCCACTTCCCGAAGCATAGATTCCAGCAGACGAGAGCATCCGCATCCTTGTTGCCAGGTAGTAGAGACCTAAGAGGATCGTTGAACTCGGGAGACGGGTAGATGACAAGATCTGGGAAACGTATTTGCGAAACTGCGGCGGCACCGGTGTCCCTGGGTATACGCTTCGAACTAAGTCAATATCTGCAAGGTTGATCTTGGTGATGTACAAAGCATACATTCCCTGGGCCATTTCGGCCACGAAATCTGTCATCTGGTCCATCTCATAGTCCAAATGAGCCGCAACTCCACCCGTTGCCTTCTCCTCCTTGGGTTGCTGTTCGGGTTGCATGAGCAGCTCCTGCCGGCGGTACTGGGGTGGGATAGCACTATCCATTGACGGCAGCTGGACGCTGGGCCTGATGGGGGGCAACACGGGAGCGGCCGCCAGAGGGCCGAACAAGGCCTGGGGCGCACCCTGATGAGCCTGCATCGTCTGTGCTGCCGCAAGCTCCCTGCCGTTGCGCATCGGATGAATCGCCTGCGGGTGGACGTTCATCGCACCCGGTTTAGCATAGCAGGCTGAATACTGCTCGATGAATTCACAGCCGCTCTGGGGGTACCGCGGAGGGAAGGCGGAGTGCTCCGTGACGTAAAAACGCTGATCAGCGTCCATCCTGCTGCCACCGTTGACGTATGGAGGAGTAGGAAGGCCGTGGAGGCTCGGAGCAAAAAAGGACGGCATGATGATGGAGTTGCCCGTTCAGGACGGGAAGGTAGACGGCTAGACGCTGTAGCAGATTCCAGTCAGCATGAGAAGCAGTCTTGTCAAGAAGAGAAGTGGTATACGGACCGTCTACACTTCCGCCACGTCCCGGGCTGGTGAGCGTTGCTCAACGAGCCGCGGCTCTGTGTGTTGCGTGCAAGAGACTCTCTAGTAGAGTGACATCGAGGGAGGTTCGTCAAGAGCAACAAGACGGTCCGAAAAGAAAAAAGGAAACCGTGACGATGGAAGGATAGCTGGAGAGGAGAGGACTGCCGATTCAGGACGCCCAGAAGGAGCCGCGCTGACGGTCAATACCGGATCGTTACGGGTCGGAGACGGTGAAGGGAAGACCGAAGAGAAACGGCGGAAACGAGTCCAAGGGGACAAGCCAGATTCCTCGGATGGAAAACGAGGAGGTTGACGAGTGCGACCGAACGCACAACGACACTTAGTGAAAAGCTCGTTGGCTGGAGGATCCGGATGGACGGGAGGAGAGAGGGATGGAGGCAGAGGAGGAGGGTGGAGGGTGGAGGACGGAGGAAGGTCGTCCCAGTGTTGAGGTGTTGATGATCTCTGTTCTCTCTAGGAGGCGATGGTGTGCGGTGTCTGGCGCCGAACTAGGCCTGGTGCCGTTGCCTGTGGGTGGCCCGGGGACGAGTCAGGAGCGCCGCAGAAAAAAAAAACCAGGACGAGGTCAACTGCGGCTGGGGCTGGGGCTGGAACCTGGACCGCTGGGCGACTCCACGAAGGGAACGGTCGGGAGAAACGGGCGAGAGAATGGCGAAAACGAAAAAAAAAAGGGCCCGCGTACCAAAGTCAAATCACCGTAGGATACCCACAATCCGCCCAAGGCGTGGCAGAGGCCGGCAGGAACGCCTGAAGCCTCAGGGATTCAATTTGACTGTTCCTAGGCACGCGGTTGCGGCCGGTCGGGGAGAGCAGGACTGCGAGGGACGATGACTGGCTCACGCCTCGCGACCTGCGCCACCAGGCAGGACCCGGACGCGAAGACGCTGGAGAGAAAAGCTGGGCCGTTGGCCGTCTGGTCTGGCTCTTTTTGAAGGTCTCGAGAGCGTCTGACACGCTTGAGCGGTATGACAAGGGCCAGAGAAACCACCGCAGCGACAGACGTCAACCACGACGCGGCGGACGCGGGCAAAGGGCGGTAGAAGCGGGAGGGAGAGAAGACGAGAGGCCAGGCGGAGAGGCGCCAGGAAGGGGGACGGGCGCGGGTGATGCAAAGTCGCGGTCACACAGGAGAGTCATACTCCAGTCATGGCTCCGCTACCTGGCACACGCTGACTGCGACTTCGTCCACACACACCATCCCGCCCAGTTCTTTAATTAATCAAAAGTTAGTTGTCTAGGCACCCCTCGTAGTCTCGACTCTCGGACTGTCTACCCCTTCCGGAGATCAAGGACCGCTGCCGCGATGGAGTCGCTTCCTATGCCCAACAGGATTCGTCCGCCAGACGGCTCGCGGGCCCAGCAGGGAAAAAAAAATTCAGAACGCGCGTGCCGTGGTCGGCGTAGCAGTCTGCTGGCGAGTACGACAGGACCACTACTACACTACTGCAGGATGAGCAGCAGTCTCCCGACTTGAAACTCCGTATTCCCAAGGAATTTTGAAAGAGAGAAACTGCGACTCTTCGAATGCGCTGTCCGCTGCCCAGGTGGGGTAAGACTGGAGCTATCCTCTGTCATGGAAGGTGATTATTCTCCGTATCTAGATCTGAAAGCGGAGGAGGCTTTCTCCAGCTCTCTCCATAATGGTAAAGCAGTCGAAACTTGAGTACAGAACGATGATACTGGTGAATACTGGTGCCCACCTGCTACGCGCATGCTGATAATATTATCTTTCCTCCTCTCCACGCCGCTTATTTCCACCCTTCCGGCACTTCTTCGTGGCAGTCTGATACGAACCTCTCTACTGCATATGCCTTGCGTCCTCTGTACAGCTGGTCGAGCAAAGTCGGCCTGGTTTGCTTGCAGGAGCTTGACACTGCTTCACTGAAGCCTTGCGGAGGAACGTGTGCTAGTTACTCAACTGCAAAACCAGGATGATGCAGAGTTGCATAACCACCGCAGATCATACATTATTTACACCCCTCGAAGGGAAGATCTCCGTGGATAGGACATCAGTCCAATGGCAGAAGTGGTACTTGATGAACTCTAAATCATCCATGATCTGCGATCACGGAGGGTATTGGTGTTTCCTCCACGGGATCAGTCTGCAGTAGGTAACAAAAAAAAGATATCCAGCACAGGAGCGATGCGATACTTAGTCGACCACCAGCATATCAGGCGGTGAAGATGGATGCCGGTGCATCCTCTTACCAGGCATTCTAACTGGCTAACAAATGTCGTGTCTGCCATGTGAATTGTCAGTGTGTCACGGTTGTTGAAATTATCATTTATTATTATCGGGGACGCAGGTTTGTTTCAACGTTCTTCACAAGATCTCGGATCATCGCCCAAACGGCCGGTAGCGAGGGTTGGCCTCCCGTCCGCGGGCTCAAGGGGCTGACCACTCGTCGATCGCCGTACTCTCCAGGGCAAGACAGCGTGGGTACGGCGCGAATCAGGACCGTGCTGAGTCGCCGACTGCTGCTGTCGGACCCTGGCCTATCCTCGACGATTCCTCGTGGCATAAGAGCACAGAAAGGGAAACCCTGTGGGTCATCGTGGACTGCTGAGCGTCCGCAACGGGGATATAGATTGCATTCTTGACTGTGTTGCCGGTGGCAACCGCAGAGCCCTGGACGCGCGTGGGTGTAATACTGCATACGCCTTTTCTCGGAGCGGTCAGCTCGGTGCATCTTTCGGAGCGACAACATACCTGAAATATCGTCCTGAAACCTGCTTCGTACCATTTTAGAGATGTGGTGCTTTTTGTTCAGGACCTGGTCTGGATACATAAACCATCAGTGAAGAATGACTCTACTCTCTGCAGGGCTCAGCTGTGAATGTTGACGAATCCAATAGAGCATTTGCACTCCGTGGTCTTCTGTCAGATACTGCGTGCTGCATGCTACCTGGCGGCCCGATCGCTCAAGCTCACTACTACTACTTCATCCGCCACTACTTGGTCTTGCTGGCGCAGATGGTCGCCTTGACTGGTTTGTCTGGCTGACCTGGAACATTCCTGTCGTTTCTAACACCGCCGCCTCCGGTGCGATAATCAACCAAATCTTACAGGTCACCGAGCTTCCACTTATGCTGCTGGGCGCTGGTCTGTCATCTCCCTGTAGCAATGAGACCAAGCGTCAGTGTTCAAGTGAACGTCATCCGTGGCTGGTTGTTCGACCCTATCAAACGTGTCCCTGCATCTACTTATCCAGCGGTAATAATAGAGAGAGAGGCCTGATGGGTTGCCGACTTCGCTTGTGGCCATCACGCTGCTTCGATTTGGTTGGTGGCCCTTGAGATATCCCGCCGCCTGCGTTCAGGAACATATTGTCCCACCACCACCACCACCCGTCGCTTAGCCAGCTGCCAGCGGTCGTAGAGGGCAGATAGGCTTTGCCCCCTAGAAAGACGCCACGCTGTCTATCGTAATTGTGTGGCCAGATGACAGCCGGCAGGGCTGCATGTTTAAAGCTGGAACTCACACGAGCGCCTGATAGGTTCAGACCAAATCTAAATGCTGGATAGGGATACATATTTACTTTCGACTTGAATATCCACGAGAGAACATGACAGAATCTCTAAATGGTGTGGACACATCCCTTCCCCGTACCCCGCCCGCTACGTCTTGTCTCTTACGAGAGAAGATCCTATGCGAGTTAGCATAGCATTGTACGGAGTACAGAATTACTATCCGTCGGCCCGCGCAGAATAGCAGACGTAGCGGGCAGCCCGGCGACGGCGACACTAGACAGAAAAGACAGCGATGACATCGGAGCGTTTTAAAAAAGGTCTTTATCTTTATGCGCTCCTCAAATCGAGGGATATTATTATTATTGACTCATTGACAACACTTATGGAGGGGTCGTCCAGAGACTTTCCCCGGTGAGCGATTTTGCTGTCCGAGATCCACCAACCCCGCAGGCCTCGAAAAGTCTTTTAAGAGGAGTGCATACCTAGGAAAATGGGTCCCGCCCATCCCGCCGTCCACGTTGCTTTGCGACGATTTCCACTTCGGGACGGACCGCAGTCGCGTTTCTTCCGATTTGATATCTCGCTCTCATCGTCCCCTCTGTCCAAGAGGAGACCAAGAGGAAACTTGCGGTAATCATGCATAAGGACGAGACGGGATGGGATGGAGATGGAGACGGCTCTTGTTTGTTCTCCGAGGTTCGGTAGAAATTTTTTTTTCTACTACTAACCACGCGGTTTCTTTTCGTCTTTTTATTCTTGTTTTTCCTTTTCAAGCGGACATAACCCCTCCTCGCTGGGGAAACCCGGACGGCATTAATTGCGGAGTTAAGAGCCGGATACGAAGGTCGTCTGGCCCTTCCTGACAGAAACATCGCTTTCTGCACGACTTACACAGTACTTGCATGTCGACAAAGAGGCTCCACGTCTGATGCAATGAAAATTCCTCCGGTGTGGGCTGCTACAGACTCGAATACGAGTCGGCACGTGTCCCTCTCTGCAGGGCCCCGTACTCTATATCTTTTTGTGGCTCGGAGGAGCTCATTTAGCACCTGTCTTGGGTCCTTCGTGAGATATGGCCATTATTTCTACTAACCCAACAAGCCGAAGTTTCCCCAGTGAGTGCTCTGTCGCACAGACATAAGAGTACGAAGTGTTGTACGGTCCGTCCTCTTCGAAGCGGGGTATCCGTGCCCAGGCGTTCGTTTCAGCTTAAACAACAGACGAATTTCTTTTCAACCGTGTTCGAGTTATTTCCCTGTTATGCAGGGTGGCTGTTATTGTTCATGAAATGCTTTCTTTCGCTTGCCATACTTATGAGCACGGCGTACTCTGTATCTACTTATTTGCGAGGGAACACAGTACATCACTCCGGCTTGTCCCTCGTAACGCCCTTTACTATTATACTACTACCACATTGAGACGGATATGTTTCCTGTTCCCGTCCAGAGCAGGCTTCGGCATCATTCCTAGAAGCTATCATGTTGTCAAATTTTGTCTGCCTTACTTGTAAACAAAAAGTATCTTATCACCGAGATCCGTGCCGTATGCAATGTAATCAACGGCCAGAGCAGTGGACAACAATTTGCAATGACTGACCGCACGAGGTCGATGGAACAAACTATATTGTAGCCATCTAATGACGGATTTTATCTGTTTGGATTTTTCCTTTCAACTGGCGTTGTCTTGGGCTTTTTGCAGGCGAGATCACTTCCATGACCCCCTCTCTCCTCACTCAAAGTTCTAGTTCTCATCATGCTTGTCTTGACCACTTTACGTGAAGCCCAAGGCTCACAATCCTGCTGTCATGGACACATACATTCCCTGTCAACTTGCAATCACTTATTAAAACCACCCGGGAAATCCATACCACGAGGTCCCGTCGAATACAACAAATCTCGTTCGCAATTAACTACTCCTCTCGCCGTGTCCAAAAATTTCCTCTCTGAATCAATGATAAGAGCCAGACTACTGCTGCTACAAATACTAAGCATACATAATAATAGTGTAATGTTATCCCATCTACTGCGTGGCTAGTACAAGGTAAAGCATTTGGCCTTCTCTTCCCCTGCGAAGGCGGTGTTAGAGAACGAAGGAAAGGAATGAAAGAGACAATAACGCCAATCGAACCAAACCTAGCCAGGTATAAGCTCCCGGTCATATTGTAGTATTTCTTTCAAAGCGAAAAAAAGTAGGCTCTTTCAAGACATAGCGTAGTGACAGATATGCATGGCACCCCCCCAATGAACCCAAAGAGACCGCCCACTCCGGAGACACCTCATCAAAAAACACCATGGTACATGTAATGAAAAAAAAACTTTTCTAGAAAACACCACAAACACAGAGATATCAATGCCAGTAGAAAAGGAAACTTTCTTTCTCGGCCCAGTTCAGATGTCCCAGCATTTCCTGACTACCGGACCCATGAGAGACAGGCCATCGCTTCTGTAGCCCCATTTCCTTCTTCTCTTCAAACCGCTAAAGGTATTATGGGTACCAAGCATAGCTCTTGAGAGGAGCCGTCCTGGCACCGTCGACCGCCTCGCTACGCCACTTGGACTTCCATGCCCATTCGTGCTCAGCAGCCTTGAGAAGGGCCTCTTTGCAGTCAGGTGGTAATTCAGACAGGATGTCCGCGTTCACGAACTCCGGGTGCAGCGGATCCACCATGCTGAGAACGCCATTGGTTCCGAGGTCATGGACATCGCCATCGGGTCCGGGGACACCGAGATTGGAGAATGGTGGTGATTCATAGTGGACATCGTGGATGGCAAAGCGGCGGGTAAAGACAGAGGGGACCGCGGGGAAAATTGTCGAATGGGCACTGGTAGCACCCTTGCCTTCCTTGGAAGATGGCACGTCGTGCACGTCGCCATTTGTGGTGGGTTCTCCATCACTGGTACCATTTGTCAGACGTAAAGTGGACATACCCTTCGTAAGCTTGCTTGTGAGTCCGGGGTCAGACGGTGGTAAGCGCTCCCAGCGTGCATGGGTGGGCTGCATGATCTTGGGATATTGCATAACATTGGTGTGAATGTCATATACACCCTCGAGATTTTCGCGACGGGCACTGAGAATGGATGAGTTGAAGCGGCTGGAGAGGAACGTTAGTAATTGCTTTTCCCACATCGGAAACCGAAAAAAAAAATATCAAAGAATGGAGACTCACCTGGCCTCCCTGGCATGCTCGATCATCCAGTTGTCGCCAGTTACGGTCACTTTTCGCTTCTTCGGATCCACGATCTTGCCGGCCATAGGAACGGAAGGAGCCCCGGAGTGATAGACACTGCTCGCACCGTGCCATGCTACATATTGATTTTTGTTGTACGGCTCGCCGGGAGGAGGCAGTTTGTCCTCTGGAACAGCGAGTTCGCCCTCGACATCTCCACGATCTCTGGCCGCCTGTGCATAGTAGTCGTCGATAACTTTCCTGCCACCAATAACGATCTTTGCACCAAACTCCCTAAAAACCGATCTTGCGGTGACCACACCAATGGCTCGTCCCTTGTAGGAGTGGGGGATGATCTCTCTCTCAATCAGGTCACGCTTCTCATCTTCGTCGATAATAATCTTGTAAAGCATCTTGTGTTTCTGGAAGAAAAGATACGAGTCTCGGAACCCGATACAACGCGCAGGCTCTGTTGACAGCATATACTGCCTCTCGCCTCGGTTGAGGATGGTGAACGTACGGACTCGGTATTCTCTGCCACCCAAGAGATTTCCCATCTTGTCTACCTTCGTCTCACCCTCGGGATCTTCAGGAAGCGCGACTTCGTCATCGATGACATCCATCATATTTCCTTCCTTGTCGATCGGGACCTGAGTGACATGGGACGGTCCCCCTCTGTTCCGCCCCCATCGCCCACCGCTGGCAGCCGGACGTCCACGTCTTCTCTTGACAGGTGTACTGGTACTGGTTTGGGACTGGGTGGCGCCCTCTTCAGGCGCATCCCAGTCTGGTGGCTTGTTCTTCGGCGGACGGCCAATGCGGCGTTTGCGCGGGATGGCAGAGGTCCTGCCGCCAGTGCGTTGAGGCGTATTCGATCGCGATGGCGGATCGGATTCCTGGGCAGGTGTCGCTGCAGCCTCTTCTTCCTGATCGGCTTCCGGTTGCGGTTCAACTTCAGGATCATCGTCCGCGGCATCTCCCTGGTCATCGGGGGCGGGGGATTCCCTCGACGGAGGTGCGTCGGCCATCTCCTCATCTGAAGCGTCGGGCAAGCTGGGAGGAGCAGTGGCAGTCTCTGGAGATAGGTAGTCAGCATATTGTTGCTGCAGCACCTCACGCTGGGTATAACACGAACTCATGGACTGTGCAGCTGCCTGGGCAGCTGCCCTGGGCTTCCGTGCCATGTTGGCGCCGCTCCAGACCGGGTGATAATGGATAGGCTTGAAGCTCGAGATTAAACATCTAGCTGCGCCCCTGGGGCTTCGCCTTCTACAGCGGTCGCGAGTCGCGAAGGCCTTTCGGAGATACTTTTTCCCGGGACATAAAGCTGCTCACGTGATCTAGCGGCGAATAACGGCGCCACGTGCTCTAGGTATAGCCCTGAGCCCTAAGCCCTAGGCTGCGAGCCCTATCCACCCCCTCATCCCAAAGCTCTACGGGCCCACGGTCCGCTGCCTCTGCCCTGTGGGCACAGACTAAAGGACGAATGGGGAAAAGCGTGACTAAGTCACAGTGACCCGGGTGGAACCGGTAATTATTACGTAGTAAGCAAGCATCGACTACGTCATTCGCCCTTGCTCCGGTTCGCTCTATCTCTCGGGTTGGAATTGGAAAATTGGATTGAACCGCTGTTCGAGGTTGGTTTCCCCCCTAATAATCGTAAATCGTTAGCTGAAAACCATGATTTTGGACATGTAAGGTCACAAGGGTTGAGCTGCATGTTTCTTCGCAGCTCAAGCCAACAGTCCGATGCAACGAATTATCCTACCTCAAAAGTATCTGTCCGACTCCGCACTCGTGGTCTACTGCAATAATGTCTATTGGAATAATCTCTCACTGTTTGCAGGCCTCAAACCTCCAACCTTGGAAGGCGGGAGCAAGCGGTTACTAACCTAGCCAACCTTGGCGGCCGCACATGCGAATAACATGGTTCTCACATGTCCATGGGTGAGACTCCAATCCTACAATCAACATCACACTTTAATAACTACTGCGGAGATAATCCCAATGCGGGTTATGATGCCCTGTTCTAAATTCCACACCGCTTCTCATAGTGGCCCAGATGCACTGAACGGAGTATTTTTCCTAGTTACCATTGCGGTGCCCTAAACGGCCCCTCAGCTTATTCTCCAGGGCTGGGCCTGCCACCTTGCATCCGAAGGGCTACTGACTGCAGTACACCGCCATCAACACTTGCTAATGACGTTGGTCTAAGCTGTGGGAATTCTAGGGAGGTAAATTTGTAATTCCTCGCCCTGTTGAATAAGATCTCGTATCAGTCAGCTAAGAGTATCTTGGGATTGAAAATTCATAATCGCAAAACATGTCTTGGAGACCCCTAGGTATTCTTGCCGCGCTGTCGACAGGCGAAAGAGGCAAAATATTGTGACGGGAACTGCCTGCGCAGAAGCCCGAGATCTAGGATTTCAACCAGAGAAAGTGCTTACTATCCGTAATCGTGTCATATAGGACGGTAGAAAAGCAAGCTACTACTACCCATTTTTCATTATAGAGCAGCGCCTATAATACCCGCTCAACCCCCCCCCC
>JGI26051J44788_1000965_pt1 | contig 11500 bp, 7 predicted proteins | sample HigsolmetaGSP13D_FD_44788 | JGI IMG/M metagenome (IMG submission 44788) | reverse complement strand
CCAACACCTATTATATTAAATATCTAGTTATCTCACCACAACACCTCTAAATTGAAGCTATATACACATAAAATAATTGTCTATCTGTTTGGGCAGCTGACCCTAGTATGATCTTGAATATTGCAGTTGCTGCACTGCAGTGATGCATGTTTTCTAGGCTGTTCATCATCTTCCACTACCCCCTCTGCTTGCAGCTCTGCAGCTTGCTGAGCAAGCTGCTGATCTTCTTCAGCAGTCAAAATACCCCCTGTACCAATATAGGATCTAGTTGTCTCTCACTTATGTTTTTGACATTGATTTGCTGCATATAGCTGCTTGTTTTCATGCTCTAAAAGCACTGCATTATTCATTGCAATTTGGCAGCCCTTGACTACTTGATCAACTGCTTCACTGATTGGGCTAGGAGGACTATGTATACACTGTTGTCAGAGGTTCTTAATAAGCTTTGCCTGCTTCTCCAGCTCCTTAGCATTCTTTGGTATTTCAGCAGTCCAGCTAGATGATTGATTGCTATGAGATATGCCTGGCAGAGTAGATGTTTTTAACTGAATATGAAGCTGGTCAAGCACCTGCTTTAGTTTATATAGAACCAGGCCTCCTGCAGCAAATCCACTGCATATACTAGATGCTGTTAGTGCATGCAGATGCACTTGCTGGTAGATTGCAATAAAATCTTTCTTGTTAATATGATTAATGCTGTGCTGTATATAGATCTGTGTTTCCTGCCCATATATGTGTTTCAATGGCCTAAAGCAGGCAATATCAAGCGGCTGTAATAGATGTGATGAATATAATAGAAGATATAGAGGAATGATCATATTCTCAGTGCAGAATTGATTAAATTCAGCAGATGCATGGCTGCTATAACTATCAAGAATTAGCAGGCAATATCTCCCTGCTGTACAGGCTTTAGTATATTTATTAAAAACATCCTTCAGCCAACACATCTCAAGCTCATTAGTGGTCCAGCTGTTTTACTGGTCCCAATTGTCCTGCCCTTTAGTAGTTCTGTATACCAATTAGATTGGTGATTCTGGGCTGCAAAGATAATCATTGGGGGTAGGGCTCAGCTAGCTGAATTGACTTTTTTAATCACAGTCATCTATTCTCAATTCCCTGGTTGAATTGCTCTAGGCTGGCCTCTCATCTCAGAGCCAATAACAATCTTTGCAGTTGTTATCAATCCCATTGAAAAGCCAGTCTTATCAAAGTTGTAGATATTCTGTATCACTTCACATTATATGCTTTTGCAGCTGCTTGAATGCTTTTTATTTGACCTGATTGAATTGCTTTGATAGCAAGCAAGATATAGCCCTCTTGCTGAACTGCTGAATCCACTTGTTTTGCTTGTTTTGGTGGCATATTTGTAGTTGAAGTTGATGAATATGTTGTGTTGGTTGGTTATGTGGCCCGCTTGGTGTCCGGGCCCGCTCGGTGTCTGATTACATTATAGTGAAGTCTGACTAAGTATGCAGTAAGAAGCATATTAAATATACTATAAGATGCACATTAATTATATAACATAATCAACCATCAAGTAATAAATATTATCAAGCAATAAAATTTCCTCTATTCTACCACTTCCTTTTTCAACACATTATTTTATCACTACCACTATCAAAAATGCCTTTATCTTAAGAAAACTGAATTAAGATAACCACATGCAGAAACATGTGCTAATAGCCATAGATTAAAGGCTATTGAAGAAGAAACACTTATTCAGCAATTACTAGAGGCAGATAAATGAGGTTTTCTAATTCAGCCAGAGTTTCTGTGTTCAATGGCACAAATATTATTCTGTGAGTGTTTACAGAATTCTACTGTAGTTCTTGACATCAACTGAGCTTATAAATTTGTCAAGCACCATCCTGAGCTGTGTATAAGATATAATTGAAGGATTACATACTAGCATGCAAAGTTAAAAAGATGTTTGAATCATATTCCAGATGCTATACAACTGGTGCAAAGCAGTTGCTTATTCTTGATAGCCATAGTAGTTATTTAATTGCAGAGTTTGATACTTTCTGTAAGAAGAATGCAATTATCTATTTTTGCATGCCTGCATATTCCTCTCATCTCCTGCAACCATTTGATGTTGATGTTTTTTGGCCTGCTTAAGTGTGTGTACAGAAAACTGCTTGAAAAGAGAATGATTGCTGGCAACAACTATATTAACAAGAAAGACTTTCTATCTCTATATCCATCTGCTTGTGCAAAAGTGTTTACTCCAGACAATATATGCAAAGGCTTTGCAGGAGCTGGACTTAAGCCACTTAATAAAGAGTGGGTCCTTGCAAAGATTATTTTTCAGCTTCATATATTAGCATCACCAGCTTCAGTTGAAAGTTCAGTTTTCCCTGTTTTTCAAACTTCTCAGAATCCTTGCCAGCTGGATCACAAGGTTCACAGCTTGCAAAAAAGCCTTAGTGCAAGAAAGCAAAAGCTTTTTAGCAGCTCAATATCTTATATTTATTATCTTGAAAAGGCTGCATAAATGGTAATGAATATGAATCTTCTTCTTTGAGATAAAATTAGGATTCTACAAGCTGAGACTGAGCAGAAAACTAGAAAGAAGGCAAGAAGATGTGCTATTCTAGATAATAATATCCTTTTATCTGTACAAGAAGGCCAAAATTGTATTCAGCAGCTTGATACACAGTTTAATGAGAAGCTTGATGAGCCTACACTTATATCTTAATAGCTTGCAAGCTCCACAACACTGCAGTGGCTATAAGACTATTGGACATACCATAAGGAATTATCCTAATAAATAGCTATATATTCAACTACTAGATAGTCTAATTTAATTGTATTTGTGGTTGAAAAGCTTCAAAATTATAGTGGGTGCGGTGAAAATTCATTGCTCAGTGGTATTCATCACTTGGTGGTTGATTACATAGATGCAACTTATCTCTCAGTGTGAATAAAAATCTAAAAAGATTACTAAGTAGTAAAGCTATACAAGATCTAAGGTTAGATTCTCTAAGAGTCTTAAGAGATAAATGTTAGAACTAACTCAAAAACTAGAGTTTAGAACTTAATTCCATTATATGCAACTTACTGAAAAGTCCATACTGATATCTACTGGATCTTACTGCAAGAAAAATCTTATAAGTTCTTACTGTAAAGTTATTATGACCTTTATAATATATATTAGTATATATGATTTCAGCCTTCTGATAATTTAGAAAAATAAAAATCAGTCCTGTGATCAACAATTATCTATTATTACTATACTCCAGCTATATATAATACAGTCTTCTTCACATTATTCTTATAGATTCTCTTGTCAAGAGCCTCTCTCTAGCTTCCGATATAAATATACGCTGTATTAGATTTCATTATTATGCTGCAAAAGATTTAAGATAAAATTTAATTAAATTTAAATAATTCTTAAATAGCTGAAGTCAAAATATTTATATAATATTTAAATATTTACTGTTTCATCAATTTTTATTATAATTTATTAAAGAATACTTTTATACAGTGATATTATTTGCTAATATAATTCAAATTAGTAGCACAAATAAAAAGATATAAAATTAAGTACTTCAGAAAATAAAGCTTAAAAAATGTTTGAAGGCTCTAAGCTTTAAGAAACAAAGAAGTTTAGGCTGACATAAAAATATTATATTATTATTAAGACTTAAATATTCTAGTCTGATAATAATATTTTATTTATTAATAGCACTGATTTAATTATACATAAAAAAATACAGTTAAATTTAAGATCTATTAATTAATTAGTCTATTAAAAATAGAATAGTAATTTATTTCTATAATCTCTCTATTAAATAAGAATTAACTTATATAAAATCTAAATATAGGCTGAGAGCCGAATATATTATAAAAGTTAATCAGGATAATTATAAATAATAAAGATACTATAATTAACAATTGAATTATTATAATAAATCTTAAACAAAAAAAGCAACTTCAAAAAGCTTCTAAAATGTCACTAGATTATAAAGTAGTTAAATTAATAAGAATTATAGAATTAATAGATAATTATTTATTACTCCATTATTTTTACAGTCTTTATCCAAATAATATAATTCCATATATAATATCTGTAATATTTTAGTTTTATATATCAGTTATATTTCTTTACTTATAAAATGGTCACTTTAAAGAAAATAATATAATTAAGGAGAAGAATAAAGTTGAAAGATAAATTATATAAAGAGATTGACTCAAGAGACTTTAACTGTGAGATTTAGTCTGAATTTTTAAATATTACTATTATATTAATGCAGTATTATCAGCAGTAGAATTATAAAATCAGTATCTTATATACTAATTATTAAACTAAACTAACTATTAAACTAGCTAAAAGAAGTAGAGGCATCTAGAACTGGAGATAATGTGATACTTCTAGTACAGTAACACAGAAAGCTTTTTATAATAATGTAACCCACAAGCAAGCCACTCACCCAACTGAACCACTCACCCGCCCACCCGCGCAAATACTATATAGAATCTGAAGCTTTATTATTGACTCAAAACAGCAATTATTTACAGAATCAAGAATTAGAGCAATTTGAGCATCAAGTCTGTATATGCCTAACAGTATTGCAGTCACTACACCTTGGCAGTGCATATATACAGGGTGCAGAAGCTGCCTCCACAGCCTGAACAGTTATATCCTTCAGTGCCTGATTCTCATCCAAATTTCAACTTTGTATAAGCTCTTATGCTTTCTGAACTGAAAAGCCTTCTCTATGCAATAGCTGGTTTATTGATTGCTTATGCTTCTACTTCTGCTTTTTATTTGCAGTTTGTAGATCACAATTTTTCTTTGCAAGGATAGCAGTATTATTTATAGCCAACTGACAGCCCTTGATAAGCTGATCCAGAGCAGCATTTATAGGGCTTGATGGGCTCTGCATGCATTGTTTGAGTAAGGCCTTGATTGTAGTTGCCTGATACTGTAATTCAAGAATATTATGAGGTGTCTCTGATACTCAATTGGTTAGAATATTGCCAGCACAGCTTCCAAGAGATGTAAGGGTCTTAAGTTATATATTAAGCTGTATAAGCACTCAATCTGGGCAGAATAGCATTAATCTGGCTGCTGCAAAGCCATTTTTGATATTCTCTGATTTGAAGGCTTCTGTATAAGCTTTGGAATAGGCTGTGAGAAAATCTAGCTTGTCAATATAATTAATATCAAGTTGCATATTATTCTTAACTAAGTGGCTATATGTGTGCTTTAGAACAGCAAAACAGCTGACATCAAGAGACTGCAGGAGATGAGATAAATAAGATAGCATGTAAATTAATATAATATAATTTTAGACACAGGTGTGATCAAATTGAGGTGTTAGATGGCTTTTATATTTATTAAGAATCAGCATCTGATATTTTTCCTTTATCTGATTATTTGTATATAGAATAAACAGATTTTGAAGCTATAATATGCTAATCTTATTTGTAGTCTATTTATTAGGACTGATTTCAATTCTTCAGTTATGCAGCAAGATGTTATTCTTATACCAGGCTTGGAGTTGAGCCTTCTCTTTGAAAATAATATAAGATGGTAGTGCTTATTCTGCTGAATTAATTAATTTAATAATTGTTACTCATTCCTGATTCTCAGACTGTAAAAGAGGTGGATGACCAGATGTTTCTGCTCTAATAACTATTTTTATAGTGGCAATCAAGCTCATTGCAAAGCCTATCTCATTAAAATTATAGATATTATTATTAAGAATCCTATATTGTTAAATAGTGGTTTATACATACTTAAACTATTTATAGATAATCTTTAGATCTTCACATTTGGCATGCTCATAGTTATATCTTTGTGAATATCATGTTTTTAGGTCTTTATAGTGCTTGATAAAGTTGTATACCTAATTCTTACCAACATAACATTGAATATTGGATGGACTGTGCTTAGAAAAAAGAATATTGGCCATATTCTATATAAAAACTGGCTGAGGAGCTGCTCCACACTAATCTAGAAATAATATCTATTATAGAAGTATATTCTCTTCAGTATTAGTTAATTTATGCCCATTAACACATATATTGGTCCTGGCAACAGTGCTGTGGAGTCAGTCCTTTAGAGTAGAGAAAGAAACATTATAAAGATATACTGCTTTATAAATACTCAGTGGATTCTCATGATTTTTTATGGCAGATATAGTCAATAGGATTTGCCCCTCCTGATGAGCTGAATTTTTCAAATTTATACACACTTTTGGTGGCATGATGGTGTGTTGAATTTGATTGATTTCTGTATAGGATTTGTGCAGGTGAGCAGGTAAGTGGTTTAATTGAGTGAGTGGTTTGCTTGTGGGTTATGTTATTAATTAATATTATTAGTAATTAGATTAAGTCAAATAAATTTTATAACTCTACTGCACATCTATATATTATTAAAAAGTTGAGCTCTATTAGCTATTATATACTGATATTAATAGTTTCTTTTTATCTCTTTATTTAATTTTTAGAATTTATCTTTGCTAATTTTCTATCTCTTATTAAGAAAGTTATAAGATATAATATTAATTAAAAATGAACAATACTTTTAATTAGTAATTTAATTATTTAATGACTGAAAATTTTTCTATATGACTCTTAAAAAGTCTTAGTAGCAAAATAAAATATTATTATTGGAATTAATTTAAATATAAATTAAATGTTACTGGAAATTGTACCCTGCAATAATAATAAGAACAGATTAAAAAACATTTCTATTTTTAGATAATTTAATTATAATCCATTTAATATTCTATTTTTTTCTTTAAATAAATTTATAGAATAGCAGTATTATCATAGCTTTTTTTCTGTAATTATTCTTTGGAAATCTCTTCTTACTTAACTATGTTCAGATACTATTTTGAATACTCTTTGATATTACTATAACTTAAGCTGATTATCTTTTTTTACTATATATCTCTAAATTTCCGCTTATATCTATAAGATCTGAATTATATAGCTAGAAAGTATAATATGCTTAATCTTAGATTTTATTACAGCAGCAAGAATACTACTTTTTAAAAATAATAATAATATTGCTATTTTTTCAAACTATATATATTGACTGTTATCTAGTAACCACGATTTTATTATATTAATTATTAAGATTTCGGTTAAATCATTAAATATAAAACTGGTCTTCTATAGCAATATTAAATATGTTGATGAGGTCTTTTTATCAGGTTTTTATAGAAACAAGAGATAAGTAGCCCAGTATTAGGTGCTTGCCAAAAAGGCCTGGTTAATAGATATGGATAGCATGGTGAAGTAGTGAGTTAAGCAATATGAGTGGGTTGTTGTGAGACTGCTGGCCTCTGAAGGCGCCATGGCCCAGCATAGCTGACAAACTATGTACATGCAACTATGTCACATGACCTATCTGGCCATATGGCTAGCTGCCTCCGGAGTCTGCTAGAGGCTTGTGCCTAACACTCAGATTATATGAACATCTGAGATTATTGCTATTAATATAATTATTTTAATTAGTAAAGAGATGCTGTTAGACTTTAACAGCACTGATGATACCTGCCTATTTAGTGAGACTACCAAGTGAGATGAGGATGCAAGTGGGGCTGCAATAGAACTGCCGCACTTTAAGGCTTGGCGCAAGACGGACCCACCGAACATCATTGTATGCACGGAGTACGGAGTGCATTATTACACAGTAGTGCAAACCAGGTAGGTTAGGTAACATCTGACACCAATATATTATTATCATGCCTTCATCCAGTATTCAACCTGTTTGACCAGACAATCAAACTTTACATTATTCAAAAGCACAAATCACACTCAAATGCAGGCATTATGAACTCGGCCAACCCCCCCAGCGGGGGAAAGCAGATCGAAAAGAGAAAACACGAAGAATTGCAGACTGGAGATGAGACTAATACCCACTCAAAGCACTCTCCTTGTCTAGGAGCTCTCGAAAAGCGGCAAAGGATAATCGGCCCAGCATTGCCCCCATCGCATATTTACAGGGATAACAGTGATAATAATAACATTGAAAGTGACAGCGATAGCGGTAGTGACGATGACATAGGCCCCAGCCTGCCCCCGCCAAGTGTACTCGGATCCGGGGAAGCAGGCGGTGCTGATGCAGAGGCCACCGATATTCACGGTGGCGACCGACAACCGGTGGAAGATGTGTCTGTTCCTAGTGCCGAGGCTCGTCGTGACGAATGGATGCTTCTGCCCCCAGGACAGTTAGAGTCAACTCTGCGAGTGGATCCAACAAAGTTACGCAATCGCAAATTCAACACAGGAAGGGGTGCCAGAGCTCCTGATACGGTTAGCCACGGACCAACTGCATCGTGGATCGAGACTCCGGAGCAGAAGATACGACGACTTGAAAACGAGGTTATGGGCATTGTACCGACCTCAACTGGTCTGCAGCAAGTCACCACTGGAACATCCAAAGCTGATGAGGCAACAGCGGAGAGGATACAACTATACAATGTAAGCTAATCATGAGTGCTTATGCAGATACCCTGTACTGAACCATCTTCAGGAGAAAACACGGAAAACTGCTCTTTGCGAGGACTTCCGACGCCTTTCCAGGGGACTTGAAAGGGAAGATGATCCAAGTTCGCGTCCTTTCGATAGAGAGAAGGATATGGTCGCCTCTGCAAGTATAAAGCATGCAGAGCGCCGGGAGATGCTCAAACGAGCGGCCAATTTTAATTCACGCTTTACAAAGGGGAGGTTTCTGTAAATTTAAGGTCGATCTTGATAACTATGACGAGTAGTGTGCGGTAGATGGTTGCTCCTTCTTCTGCTAAGGTTTTACAGCATGAGTTGTGGCCGTTGTGAATGCTTTGGTGCAAGACAGTAAGGAGATTTAGGGGCTGTTTATTGTTACGTGCAAGTCTGCAGCACTCACCAGGGCAGTCAGCCTTAGGGAGCTGCAGACTTATGTCTAATACTATCTCTCTTTTTATAGATCTGGACTCTTGAGCTGTTCACCATTAGATTGCTTCTTACTTGAATTGAGACAAGTCTGCCCTCATAACCAAGTTTTATCAAGGCCTGAAGAGTAAGATCAAGGATGGGATGCTTTATATTGATGATCAACCCAAAACCCTGAACAAGATAATCAAGCAAGCAACCTAGATTGATAACTGACTTTATAAAAAAAGGATGGAGAACTGTCAAAATAACTAAAAACCTTGAAAATCAATTAACTGATAATGGATTGCTCAACCAAAGAGAGACCAATATGAAGATATTATTATGAAGTTTAATATAACTGTGACTAAAGAATCCAAGAACAAACTGCAAAAGAAGAATACCTGTTTTAAGTGCAGAAAGCCAGGACATTATGCAAAAGCTTGTTGTCAGAGAAAACCAAGGACTGGACTAACTACCCAGAAATTAAGGACTAAGATGCTAGCTGCTGTAAGATAATTCAAAATCTGGAATAATTTAGACAAATATTTGAGTGAATCTGAAGTCAGCTATTGCAGAAGTGAATAAAAGGATGACCTCAAGTTTTGGGAGAGATTTATGATGAAAAACTTCAAAGACAAAGAAGATGAATATGAATACAAAGAAGGAGAGCTTGAGCAAGAAAAGGAAGAGAAACAGAGTTATAACTAAAGCTGCAGCCAGAAGTTCTCTGAGTATTCTAAAGGAAAAGGTCAGCATGAAAGGCCAAGTACCTGAGAAGAAGAGCTTAATAAGAGATAAGCTACTTAGGATAATGATTTACCTATTAGAATGCCTTAGAAAGACTGGGAAAATTGTTACAGAAGCAAAGACCTGCAAAATAATGATACAGAACCTCTTTTAAATAGTTGGTTCTATAGCTGTCTGACAGCTCAGAATATAAAGAAATGAGAGATAGAGTCATCTGGATCTGAGTTAAGAACTACAGAAGAAAATCCTGCTGAGATTAAAACCTAGAAGAAAGAACCTTGCAGCTACATTCTCTTAAAAGCAGACTGTTGAGAAGATTCCTGTGCAACTTAAAAAGAATATATAAAAAACTGTCAGAAATGTTAAGAATACTTTCCAGAAATATTTATCTCATAAATAGAGAAACCTGCAGATTGCTAAGAACCTGAAATAAGCCTTAAAAAGTTGAGAAATCTGGTTTTGCAATTGCTAACTTAGATATATGCCAAACTGCAGTTGCTCTTACTATCAGAAATGGTCTGGAAGACTTTACTGAGAAATGAATTGATAAGTATGCTATAATAACTGGTACATCCTTTATAAAGAATTAAAAGGACAATATAAATAATACCTTCAATTGCTAAAAATTATTAAAACAAGAAAATTTAAATGCCTACTTCAGAACTTATTATGCAACTGTTTAAAGGAGGAGTCTGAACATCCAAGCCATTATCTGATTAAAAAGAAAGAATGTTAAGCACAATTATGCTAGAAATGATACACCAGTCTATATTCAAAGATAGATTGAGGGAAAACCAGCCAGAATTATAATTAATTTAGAAGCCTCTGGAAACTTCATTAGCTCAGAATATGTTAAGGAATTTGGACTGACAACCCAGAAGAATGAAACAAATGTATAGATTGGAGAGTTAAATAATAAAATAATATACCAGGGATTCTTAGAGCTCAGAATCAAAAAGATGATATTACAATCAAAAATATTATGTCTTAATAACTATCTTTGGAATTGTGCCTTTGGGAAAACAATATAATGCTGTGCTAGAAATACCATAACTATATAGACAGAACCCTCAGACTAACTAAAAAACTAACAGAGTGATGATTGATGAACAAATAGTTAATTATAATATCTGTTAACAGGAGTTCAGGGCAAGCTTTATAAGTATGTTAAAAAAAATTAAAAGTAATCCTTAGTAAATACACTAACAAATCTAAGAAGAATTTGGCCTAGAAGATAAGAGAGAGACAGAAGATAATATCTATCTCTAAAAGCTAAGAAAGACAAGATCAAAATATTATATAATAAGAATATGATTTAAATAATCAGTAAAATAATTAGAAAAGAGTAATCAAATAAAATGAAATATAAAAAATCTAAGAAAAATTCAAAAAATATATAAATTAAAAGTTTAGAAAGTTCTTATTAAATTGTTTAAAAAATACTTTGAGTTCCTCAAGCTGTTTGTTAAGAAAAATTATTGGTTGCCACAACATAAAGAAGAAGATAAAGTGCAGATATTACTAAAAAAATATAGACTATTATAGATAAAACAGCAACAGATATTGTGGAATAAGCTAAAAATAATGAAAGAATTTATTAACAAATTCTTAAAAGCCAAATATATCAGAGAATCAAAATTGTTGATATTATTACAAGTAATGTTTGTGCTAAAGAAAAATAAAACCTCAAGAATAATAATTGATTACTAACAGCTAAATAATACAACTAACATAATCCACCACCGAGCCGTGTTCCCCACTGAGCTGTGCGCCCAACACGACCGCGTCAAATATATGAAATTTGAACCCATTTTATTCAACCAAAACTGCTTTATATACAAAAGAAATTAGGAGAAATTGCAGCTAGGGCATTTATTTA
>JGI26051J44788_1000963_pt1 | contig 11524 bp, 8 predicted proteins | sample HigsolmetaGSP13D_FD_44788 | JGI IMG/M metagenome (IMG submission 44788) | reverse complement strand
CCCCCCCTTTCCCCATGCTCCCTCCTTTCATCTTTTATCTTGTCATCGTCGCTAGAAAGAACATTTCTATTGGCATGGCAATGATCGGCCCGCTTTAGCGAGAAAGGGGCATGAGGCTCAGCTCCGCGGGGGCCTTATCGCAGGCATCCTCACCTCTTCACCCCACTCGTCGCAAACTCCCCCGCAGTCAGCTTCAGGCTGCTCGTCCTGGACGATGTTACGTCTTCTGCAAATGACAATGACAGATCTCTCGCACTACCCTTGTGCTGTACAGTACAGGCATGTACAGTACATCATTAATTCCCCAGTTGGACCTCCTTTGAAGTACTGCACATCGAAACCCCTTGTTTCTCCATCGCATTGCTTGTCTGCATCTCTGCCTATCGACTGAAATCTTCAGCTCTGAAAGATGTCAGTCTTCTCAAGTCCTGATTTTGTTCGTGTCCACTCTATTTACGTTTTCCGGATTTGACGGGGATGCGGTGAATCTTGACTGGGCAAATATGTGCATATTCCTCTGAATTATTTGCTTTGGTACATCTGGTCTCTCTACTCCAGCCAAACCTCAACCGCCGCTTTGAGCGCATCTCTCAACCACTCATCGTCCAGCTTGGCCCCGGCGTCAAATCCATGGTCGCCCTCTTGCAGTGCCAGAACCACTTTGTCACCACCTTGCTTCCCCTTCATCACTTCCCTGGCCTTTTCGACGAAGTTCTTGCTCCCTTCCACGGGGACTACGCAGTCGGAAACGCCGTGGATGATCGACACCCCGCCACGCGGCAATTTTGCCCCCTCGCTCTCCAGTCGTTCGATGGGGAAGAGAAGGCCCCTGCGAGGCGAATTCTCGGACCCGCGTTCATAGAACTCCAACACCCGGCCATACTGGAAGGTCGCCATCAGCAGCGGGAACCGAGCGGGCGGGAAGGCGGGTGACGCTGCGTCTTCGGGTCTCATCTTCTCCAGGTGCTCGGTCACCATCGACGCGGGATACCGTGGGGCCCCTGAAAAGACCGTCTTGTCTGTCGCAGTCGAGTAGTGCGGAGAGCGCAGGTCAAGCATCGGGTATGCGGCAGTGGCGGCGCGGATCTCGTCTGGGTGCGATAATGCCAGCAAGATGCTGAGCAGACCGCCTGCAGAGTCGCCTGCCGTGATGATGCGGGATAGGTCGAGCTGCGTCGGAGCAGGCCCGGAGGAGAGGAGATCAGCCAGCTCTGACGAGTGCAGCCATGTCCAGAAGTCTTCGATGTCGTCGAGGATGTCGAGACTCGTAGCCTCAGGCAAGAATCGGTAGTTCGGGGAGAGTATGACGGCGAAGTGTCGCTGTGCGAGGTCGAGCAGCCACTGGGGAAACCAGTCGAGATACAGTGAGTCCCCCGCCATCTGAGTCAGATTAGTCGCGTAGTTCTTACGACGACCACGAAATATCGTCACTTACCAATCCACCTCCATGAAAACGGAGGATCACTGGCCGCTTCCCCGTGAAAGGAGCCTTGGGCACCAAGATGTCCGCGCGGATGCCATGCTCTCCGACCTTTTTGTAATCCGTCTGGATGAGGTTGAAGGGTTCGAGTTTGCCGTCGGATGTAGACATGTTTATACTCTCGTGGCAATCTATCGAAGAAACAATCGCGAATAAAAACTGTCTGTCGCGATAAAGCAAAGCACCTTGTTCCAGGTACCTGTTTGTGTAGGAATATCACTAAGAATGGATATAGCGCTTCCCAGCTAGATGTAGTAGAACCCAGTTTAAACGTGTTTATCTCAAACGACTGCAACGGGGAGAATCCACAGACCCAAAAGGAGCGATATCTCAATGGTATATATACACGACGAAATCACCAGTAAGCAACGGTCTCGAAGATAAGCCATTATCTATTCACCCCACACCGTGTACAGCATAGCATATCGACCTTGCTGTGTGTGTGTTCCTGGCCCCACGGCGGGGTATATCCCCGCTTATCGGATCTAACACGCGGAATTCCGCACGGATGGCACAGTAAGTCCGCTGTCCATGGATATGCAGTCGGGGTTAAATATAACTGTTTTGTTGGCCTTGGGAGGACTTACAGTGCACCTACTTGATAGATACTAATTAATGCAGCTTACACCTGTTGATGGTGCTAGATGCACACTAATCAATGACAGGAGTGAGATTTCGATGCTGCGCTTTGACCTCGCCGCCGACTCCCAGATACGTATACCTAGGTAGGTATCTTCCGGAATCACCACCGATGGAATTAATAATTGTGGATCTTTGTTATATATCTAACAAAATTACAATTCAAGAACAGCCATATTCTATTATACAGTACTGAGCATAACTGAGATAGATATAACTGGTAGATGGAATAATATTTCCCAGGGAAGCCTTATTCCCTTTGTATATTCTCGTCAACAGCTACTAGATACATCTTGTCTGAGAAAGAGAAAGAAAGAAAGAAAGAAAGAAAGAACTCCGAGTTCGATCGTCCATGATCTTTGTTTGAGATTTGATTTGATTTTATATGAGGCTGACTTGAATACATGTAGTCTATGCTAAAAGCGGCGCAGAAACAGAGAGAATGATGATACAGACTTAGAGATATATCTTCGTTAGGCTGAAAAAATTACTGTACGTAGTATCTTCACTCTGGACGTACTGGACTGGATCAAGAGCCATAACCATAAATTTGTCTACTGGCAGGCAAACGACCAGTTTCAAAGAACGAACACAGTGCGCCATTTTCTCTCTGTCTATGCTTGCCAAAACAAAAGAACGTCTCTATTTCTTATCTACCAAGTCCAGGCCAGAGCCACCAAGACCGAGTTTCTCCTTCTTCCGAAGCTCCTTCTCCGCCGCCTTCTGCTCCAGCTTCGCCCTGTACTCCTGCCGCCACTTGAACCCCCATTTGAAGACCGCCCACAGCATCGCGCTGCAGAGAACCTGGGCGAACGCGATGATGGTCCCCGTCCAGCCGATTCCGATGCGCTCGATGATGGGCACCGCGATCGCGACGGCGCCCGCGCCGAGGAGGAAGCGGTAGAAGGTGCTGGCGGCCGTCGCGGTGGCGGGCTGGTCGACGTGGCAGTCGACGACGAGGGTGATCAGGGTGCTGGTGGCTCCCGAGATGGCGTGGGCGAGGATGAACAGCATGATCAAGGGGCCGGCCAGGTGGACCTGGAAGTTCATGACCCACGCGTAGGCGATGACCGCGACACAGGCGACGTACACCAGCGGGATGGTAATCTCCAGCCGGGCAGCCTCGACGGGGAAGTCGGTCATCCTCTGCTGACGGTTGCGCTGGATCTCGATGCCATGCCGGCGCGCATGGCGGCGGAAGTTCCTGTCGATTAGACTGCCCGTCGTCCAGCGGGATGAGAGGGCACCGAAGCCGTAGGGCAGATAGCACAGGCCGACCTGGAGGGCGTTGAAGCCGTACTTGTCCTCCAGCTCTGACGGCATGCTGCTGAGAACCATGGAGTAGCCGGCGAACAGCAGTGCGCTGGCTGCGAGCAGCAAGGCTGTTTCCTTCTCACAGGAGAGTCTGAAGCTGTCTATCGGGGTCGGGCGGCGCTTGGGAGGCGCCAGGGTTGCGGTTTCGGCGAAATCATCCTGCCGCGGCTTGTCGAAGAACATCTGCTTGATGGACCTGTTCCATCGCTGTGGAGGGATGGCACCGTTACCTACCACACTGCGGCTCGTTTCTGGCAGGAACAACATCACAATTACCAACATCACCGCGGCCCAGATGGCAAGAAACCAAAAGGTCGATCGCCAACCGAGAAATTGGACCAGGACGCCCCCGATAAGAGGACCAAGGGCAGGGCCAAGCGTGGTGCCCAGGGACGAGTAGGCCATGTACTTGCCGCGTTCTGCTCTGGTGACAAGATCCGCTGTAACGGCGCTGCTAAGAATGACCGTAGTGCTGCTGCCGAAACTCTGGAAACAGCGGAGGACCAGCAAGGCTGCATAGCTATTTTGCAGAGCCAGACCGATGTTCACACCCACACAGATAACCATACAGAGCAGGATAGCGGGCCGACGGCCATAGCTATCAGAAAAGGATCCGATAAAAACAGGTGCCACGGCTTGAACTATCTGTGAGCAGGTTTCAGTGGGCCTACGTCGGCTAAAGGAGATGGATTGAAAACTAAGCATGTACGGCCTACCATGAATGCAGTGACGGTCAGATTTATTGTGCTCCTGGAGACGTCGAGATCCCTCGACAGAAGGTTGACGGCGGGGTAGTAGATATTGGCGGAGACAGGAGACATGAACGAGACGATTGCGGCGATGGAGATGCTCATGATCTTTTCCTTTTCCGACAGAACGGTATAGGGAATTTCTCTTGCTTGATCGGGTTGGACAGGTCCCGTTGTGTCGGCAGTTTTGGGAGGCTCTTCGGGAGGATCTTCGCGAGCTTCATTGCATGCCGTTGTTGTCGAAGCCAGGTCTGTTTTCTGTGAAGAGGTACGCCGAATGTCCAGCATGTCCGGCTTACTTATTCGGTTTGTGGTCAAACGAGGGACGAATATCTTTTTCTGTCTCGACTGTGGTCGGATATTTTCAGCCCTATTATTGAACTTTGAGTTACTGTATTGGCGAAAACATCAAAATAGAATTAACGAGAGACAATAAAACCGGATAGGTGAGAAAATGGCAAGAAGCCGCACCGTGGTTCGTCGGAGAAAAAAAGAAAAAACAAAAAAATAGACAGGGGACTCTCAGCCATTTTCTATGACTGTGCCCATCGCAGCGGATTGCGACAGCAGGCCCAGGGGCAAAGCATTTTCGCCGCCGGTCTCGCAGATGCTTCGGGCAGCAGTGTTGATCGGTGACGGGTGGGGCGGGATCTGCGAACGCCAAGCGATGCCAAGCCCCCCGCGGAGCGGATCTCCCCAGGGCTTAATTTTGCGCGCAGATCCCGGGCGGAGGACGGGGCGGGCGCTCTTAAGTCCTAGCCTCCTCCACTCGGGGACAAGGCTTGGGCGCTCCGGCAGGCACCCAGAGGAGTGAAGAACCGTCGGACCCACCGCTCTCCCAACCCCCAACGCCCGGGGGTCAACTCGAGCTTCTGGCTGACATCCTGGCTCACCGTTCAGAGGTGTCCACCTTCCGGGAAGCTCAGGCTCAGGCTAAGGGTTCGCCACTTACCCAACGCTCGGATGTCTCGCGGCTAACGGGAGATCTGCCGGCAAATTGGAACCGTACGGGCGGTTATGCAAGTCCACGTATCCCCGTAGAATACGTCGTTGTCGCCGGTGGGGGCCAACTGAGATCCTCGATGTACGGAGTAGGTACTCATACCGCAAAAGGTAGTACGGGGCACGTACTAAGAGCTCCGCGGCATGATGGCGTGTTGAAGAGACGAATGTCCCAGGGGCTGCCAGATGTTTGCTGTTTCGGGTCTCGTCATGAAGCCACTGGTTCCTGTTTGGGACAGCTGTCGTCAGGCAGAAGGCCAAGCGCCACGCGTCCGCATAATAGTGCTAGGGAGCTGAGGCGATAGTCGGCGCACAGGCCAAGATGCCGGCTTGTCGGAAATGGAAATACTATGTATTATCCATCGATGTCCAGAGTCCGCCAGCGGGCGATCACACAGCTCAATGAGCACTGAAGTTGCCTGCTCCCGTCTGTACGTAGGTTGTCCCTGGACGGAAAAGCTTCACGAGGCTAAGGTCGACAAATCGTACACAAGCTGCGTATAAATAAGTAGGCTATTCTGGAGGCGGCGTGTTGGTTACTGAACTCCGCTTAACGTTGACAACACTGTACTCCGTACTTCTCAACGAATTGGAAGAAGTCTCGAGAAAAGTCGAAGTCAGAAGTCCGCCACCAAACACCATGTCTGCGATCAAGAGTTACAATGTATTTCACCATCTTTTCCCCCTCTTGCATGTTGTGTATAGGGCTGATGTTAACTCTGTGGTCCATTGCAGGAAGCGATTGAAAAGCTCAACAAGCTGGATTCCAACTTCACCTTTCGTGAGAAGTTCAAGACTTGCGATAAATCCACTTTGATACCTGAGATGCTGGAGTGGTGTCGACTCTGCGGATATGATGTAAGTAGCAGTTTCCCGAGACATTGCTTTGATTTTATGCATGTGTGATCTAACCAAGCCTTGCGTTGTGGTCAATAGCGCACCGATTTTGACCGTTTCAACGCAATCCATATTACCGGCAGCAAAGGCAAAGGTTCAACGGCAGCCTTTGTCTTCTCAATTCTCTCTCAATATCTCCCCAAGAGCTCAAAGGTGCGTTTTTTAAAGCCTTCCCCGCTCTCACTGGGCTGTGGAATAACAGGGAGCACTTACAGGAAGAGAATGCTGCAATCAAGAAACTGGGGCTCTATACCTCACCTCATCTGCTCTCGGTAAGAGAACGGATCCGTATCCGCGAGTCAGGCGAAGTCCCAATGGCACAGACGCCCATTTCCGAAGAGAAATTTGCAAAGCGCTTCTTTGAAATATGGGAGAGACTGGGAATGGAAAAGAAACCCCCTCACGAGGGCCCACCCTTTTTCAAGTTTCTTACCCTGACTGCGTTCCATACATTTCTTGAAGAGGCAGTTGATACCGCGATTGTCGAAGTTGGGATCGGAGGCGAATACGACTCGACGAATGTACTCCATCGGCCCAGTGTGTGTGCAATCACCAGTTTGGGCCTGGATCATACTGATATGCTTGGAGAGACAATCGAGGAGATCGCTTGGATGAAAGGAGGTATCATGAAAGAGGGATGTCCCGCCTTTACCGTCCCACAACCAGAGGGGGCACTGGCGGTGCTGAAAGAGCGCGCTGCAGAGAAAAATGCGGTTCTCAAGGTCGTGCCGATCCATCCGGACATTGAATCCATGCGACTTGGTCTAGCAGGAGACTTTCAAAAGGTGAACGCCAGTCTGGCAGCGGCTGTCGCGGCGGCACATCTGCGCAGTATGGGATACCCGGACATTCCAGATGACATCACAAATGCGCCGTTGCCTGAAAAATTCCGCAAGGGCCTGGTGGAAGCCGTGTGGCCGGGACGCTGTGAAACACGCAAAGCACTTGGCGTCACATGGTGTTTGGACGGCGCGCACACTGTTGAAAGCATCGGGGTGCTGGGGACCTGGTTCGCTGAGAAGATTAGGGCCAACATGTCCTCGGAGCGCATTCTAATGTTCAACCAGCAGACGAGAAATGCGCTTCCATTGCTCCATCAGCTGCGGCGGAGCATCTGCGACTCGGCGGGATTGACAGGCAACCAGGCCCCTTTCACGCATGTCATCTTTTGCACAAACATTCCGTGGGCAGCAGACACAACCTTTAGTGCGGAGCACGCGTCGATGAATCACTCCGGAAAATCCCCCGAAGATCTGCAGGTGCAGAACGAGCTCGCCAGGATCTGGAAGGACATCGAAGGTGAGGAACACACCAGGGTCACGGTGGTTCGGTCTGTCGAAGAGGCCATCCGCTGTGTGCGCAGCCTGCACCCTGCGGTGGCGGACGGCCTGGACAGCCAGGCACAGACGTCAGGTAGCCATTCGCCCATATCTCTGATCACTGGCAGCTTGCATTTGGTCGGGAGTGCTATGGAAGTTCTGGACACGCTCGTCTAGGGTAGCTAGCCCCAATGATTTGCGTTGGAGGTGGGTGGAGGCCAAGGGGGATGGAGCCGAAGTGGAGTCGGAATAGGGCTCCGCTCTCGGCGCAGACTACAAAGGGGCCGGCCGCCGATCTGTCGATCATCACGTGCTGGCGCCATGCCCTATGTTAGTCGATGTGTCTTAGATCCATTTAGAAAGCTTCTATTGGAAGTTCAAGTGCGAGTCTGTCCATGCTCCAGCAAAGAAGCCGTTTTTGTCTATCTAGATCCGTGACCGTGCTTTCAATAGTACCCGTGCCTGATCTGGGGGCATTGATTGCTTGCCACTTCGCGCTGATCTTCGAACCCGGACAAGGACCCTGTGATACTAGGGGTTCCTATCCCCTAGCCCTACATCTAGGGGCTAACTTAGTGATCTCACTGCTACTGCGTGCACAATCGAGTGAATTCTATTGGCCTTAGGGTCTTGGCTTGCAGCCTATTCCGTACAGTAGAAACAATAGACTCTCTTCGGCAGCTTAATAAGGGTATTAATACTCTCAGCAGGTCTCTTCTAAGTTATTATTCACAGTACTATGCTTGCTTTGGCATAGATTATTCTGTCCAAGTTTGGCCATGTCCTCTACTGTATCTGCCTTGGCGGCCTTCGGAGGTTTCATCAAGGAGTGCTTCAGAAAGATGCTCAAGGATCTGACGGGGATGTCAGAGCTGGGGCTGCTTGGGCAGTTGGAGAAAGCTTGCACAAGATCTTTATGCCTTGGCACCTCCTTAGGGCGCCACCGTAGCTGAAGAAAGACAATGAAATTAAGCAGAGAAATGCTTGGTTAAGCTTACAGAGGCTTAAGCATACCCCGTGGTACTCCGTGCCCGACGCTTATTCAACTCCCGCTGGGGGGTCTTACGTGGTCCTCTCTTGGCAACCCACCTTGCGAGCCCCTGACAACCTTGTAGAGACCTCATATATTCCCATTTTGGCCTCCTATGGCATAATTTTGGCCGGTTTTCCTGTCTTGGGAAGGGGACGGTCTGCGCCACTTGCGCCTTACCCGTCGATCAACGGACTGATCGTCATCGAATCTCGGTCCGGCTCTCCCAGACAACATCTGATCCCTAGTCAGACCTCTAGTAGCCACGCGTAGGGCCCGTGCTGTATGCGACGTCGCTGCTTTCCACCTTAGCATTGTGAATTGTTGATGCATCTGTCTTTTTCTGAAGAGGGGATCAGCAGTGGTGGAGAATTGCAATATGTTATTAGCGTGACACTCCTTTTCCCCTGTTGCCATTACGGAGTAATTCTACAAGAGGCATTCTCTATAACCAACCGAGGCTATAGATCAAGCCAAGACAGTTAGGCATGTGCTGTACAACTGGAAGCCTAACCTATCTTATAACTATGCAAAGCAAGTGTTCTGGATTAATTTTAGATGATCTTCAGGGTGGTAAACTTACGCATTACATGGTAGCTGCGGAGGGGGGTCCCATTGCGGATCACAGTGTCCAGTATCTCAGGGAACTGTTTTGTGAGATCGTATACTTATCCTCGGAGACTTATTTAAGTACTGTCCCATGTTTCCCGAGCATGCGGAGATTTTCTGCAGAGACACTATTGCTAAGGCTCTTCTTCTGACCTCACTTGGTCTTCCTACTCTCCACTCGGTGTCTCTTGGAAGATGTCTTGCATGTCGTCACATGTCAAGTCGCGGTGGCATGCACCGCTTCCCCAATGTTCTCTTCCATATTTCGTGTTTGGCCCTCCGCAAAAGCGCCTCAGCAAAGAAAAGATCTTGATCGACGCCGAACGCCCCGAACGCGCGCTCTCTCTCGATGAATACCGGCGACTCTCGAGGCGGCTGGCTGTTGGATTGTTGAGATTGGGATTGCAGCCGGAGGATCGGGTTGTCTGTTTCTCACGGAACGAGCTATGTTACCCCGCCTTGTTGATGGGGACGATCATGGCCGGGGGAATACTGACACCGGCCAACCCTGCCTACAACGCTCATGAGCTTGGTCACCTCATGCAGTATGTTGAAGCCAGGGTCCTGTTCACGAACCGGCACCTGTTGCCTACTGCGCTCGAAGCCGCCGAACAAGCGGGAGTGTCGAGAGACCGCGTCTTTGTTTTCGACGATGATATTATTGACGGCACTGGATCTCCAGAGGGAGATATCCAGCACTGGCAGACGATGGTTGCATCGGACGAAGACGGTTCCAACTTCCGCTACAAGGGCCTTCTCTCGAAACGGAAATACAACAGCACAATCATGATCATGTTCACCTCCGGCACGACAGGCGACCCCAAGGGCGTTCAGATATCGCACCGCAACCTCATCACTGCCGCCATGGCATTTATTCAGCGCTTGAGCCTGGACCCGGAATGGTACGAGAACCGCCACAGCCGTCATGCTCTGGGCTCCTTGCACATGAGCCACCTCATGGCACATCGCACCTGCAGTGTCATCTTCCCCAAGCTGCGCGTACCGACCTATGTGCTGCGTCGCAACGATTACATCGCGGTGTTAGAGGCGGTAGAAAAGTATGGTATCACCGATGCACTTGTACGGAGTTCGGCAGTCATGGAGATGGCCAAACATATCGATGTCTGCCGTCGCTACAATCTTCGGACGCTGCAGCATTTGGAGGCCTGTGCGGCGCCATTGAGTCAGGAGGCAAAGATTAAGCTTGAGGAATTGGGGATCGGACGTGTCTCTCGCGTCTGGGGACTCACAGAGACCGGAACGGCTACAGGGCACCACCCTCTTGAGCGAGATGACACGACCAGTGTGGGCGAACTGCACGCAAACTACGAGGCCAAGGTGACCGATCCCGCGGACGAGAACAGGGTCCTGAACAGGAACGAGATTGGCGACATCTGGCTCAGAGGACCCAGCACCACCGCTGGTTATTGGAAGAACGAAGAGGCCACTCAACAATTGCGAGGACCCGACGGCTGGGTCCGGACTGGAGACGTCGGATATGTTGATGAGAATGGAAAATGGTACATTGTCGATCGTAAGAAGGTAAGTGATTCTGTCCCCACGTGCCCACACTCGGCCTATATCGGGGTTCCTTTCGTCTAACTCGAACGGCGTATCCAGGACCTTATGAAAGTCAACGGCAACCATGTTTCGCCTGTGGAGCTCGAGGCAACGTTAATGCAACATCCCAAGATTCGAGATGTTGGTGTTATTGGAGTCGCAGTGTACGTCATTCAGTTGATGAAAGCATCTGTACTTTGAGAACACAGAAGACTGACTTGGGATGTGCGCTGCAGAGGCCTGGATGAAGGACCACGAGCCTATGTTGTCCTAACTGAACCCTCCGCGATATCCGCAGAAGAGATTGCCAATTTCCTAGTTGGCAAGGTCTCGCCATATAAATACCTGACCGGAGGTGTCTCATTCATGGATAAGATCCCAAGGAACGCGGTAAGTCTATCATCATCCTGTGTTATCTGTGAAGCCATATGACACGAAGCTAACATTCATACCCAATCCAACAGACCGGAAAGATCATGCGCAATGAGCTGCGAAATCTGGCCAAGAAAGAATTGGGCAGCGCCGGCAATTACCACGGGATCATATTGAACCACGCTCCAGATGTCAAGCGCCACGAGGAGATGCCGGTAGCAACTCGCACAGCTATCGCCGCTAATTAATTCCTTCAGCGACACGCTAGTTTTCGGATTGTATAAAATCAAAATAGAAACATTGGAGGGTTTTGAAATAGATTGTACATAAATACATTGGGAGGCGTTGTGATTTTGAGACTGGCGTATCAGGATGGGGAAACTGGCTTGGCATATAGAGTTTTTTCCTGATACCCTAATACCTGGGCGAGGGGATCAGTGAGTCGTTTATTTGTATTTGGCGTTTATTTAATCGTGATTGGTATCTACTTCCCTTTTAATCATTAGATAATCATCAATTTCTTCTATTCCTCTGTTTGTCACACTTTGAATTT
>JGI26051J44788_1000962_pt1 | contig 11538 bp, 14 predicted proteins | sample HigsolmetaGSP13D_FD_44788 | JGI IMG/M metagenome (IMG submission 44788) | reverse complement strand
GGGGGGGGGGAGGGGGGTGAGAGACACTGAGGGTCTTGCATGGAGCGGGCTGATTGAGGGTGCAGGTTGGAGGGATGGGTTTGCCAGGCTATGGCGAGAAGCCAAAGGGGACAGACATTGTAGTGATGAATGATGCCATTGTCTTCGTATCCCACTTTCGAGGGGGGATGGGAAAGGAGGAGGTCCTTTCTCAAACGGTCTTCCACGAACAACGTGCCTCGTGTGTATGCCAGTGCGTGATTTGGATTGAGATTCACCTGCATTCCGAAGGCAGCCCGATAGTCAGTGAGATCGTCATATTCGACCTAGTTCCATTTGATATGGAGCAGCGTAAACCTTACCGCGAGTTTCTATTACCAGTTTGGATGCTGTAAATGAGAAAAGGGAGCTGGAATATCACAGATTCAGTCTGTCAGGACTGAGATAGCACTGACCATGCTTCTCCACGATATCGGACTTTGGCTAAGGCGGCGCTTGGAGATGCCCGCCTGGAGACGCCGCCCGCCCGCCCGTTGCCCCGGTGACCGTCTTATCACGTGGGGTTATCATATCGCCGACTTCGTGAAAATAATATTTCCATCTCGAACTGCTTTGCGGGAAAGAGACGGGACTAGATCTCCACGTGTTCAGTGATGGTCTTCTGACAGATGTTCAAATCATCTCTTACTGCTCTATCATTCACTAGTGATTCTGTCTCAACACCAGTCCCTTGGAACCCTGTGGGGACAGAAAATCGAAACCAGCTTATCTGGTAGCACCCTAACATAGTGTACCACTTAAACTAGGAATATTCTAGCACACAAAAGTGAAGCAGTTTAGAATTAGTGCTTGGAGAAATGAATACATCCTAACGATCTTGATCCGTGACATGAAAACCTCCACTCCTTCATAATTCACACGGCCCGGTTTCAATATCTGTGAAATTATCCCTTTTATATAAGAGACGGGTCTAAGTCCCCATGATATTAAGTATGAGCGATCAGACATCTCAAACGCTAGAACTGCCCCTTTAACCTAATTAATAGAGGAATGAAGCCCAAGGGTATCGACGAAGGCAGACAAGGGCTAATACATAAACCATGTCGCTGATCATCCCTTGAAAAATCATAAATACTGCTCTGTCCAACACACACAGCGCGAAAGGAAAGATTATATCCACGAACATAACCGCACCGGCGGGACCAGCATGCACGGACGCTTCAACGGCCGTTCAAGAACAGCATTCAGATCGTAGCGCAGCTCATATTGAGTAACCTTGATTCTCTTCAGGCAACGGCTCCCTAACCGTCTCACCGTAGACCGTCAATGGAATAGAGATCTCGAAGGACTCGCAGGAGAGGTTCTCAACGGAAGAGAAAACCTGCCCTCTGTCATCTTCTCCGATCGTCTCTAATAACCTCGCGCCTGAGAGTCCAGATTCATGATCAACATGCGAGCTCGTCACAAATTCAAATCGTAACTCCCACTCGACATTCACTCCGCTGGTCAATATCGTAGGTGTTGCCGTGATAGGAATGGCGGGACTGAACACCACTCTAGTGGAGAAAAGCGTGTTCTCAAAACAGGAAGCGTGGATGCGACGGGTGGCTCGGTGGATGCTTGCACTTGACCGGACAGCTAATGTGGGGGCAACTTTCTCCGACGACTCCAAAGTTCCCCTCAGGGAGTAGCAAGGTAGCGCGGCGCCTGTGAAGTCTACAGTTGCAAAAACTGTCTCGCCAAGGCGATGAGCCGGACGATTGAGCACCACGACTGCAATCCTGCGCCCATTTCGCGCAATCTCGAACCGATTCGCACTGCGATTCGAACTCGTGACCTGATTGCTGCGAAGAATGGCCAGATCTATCGCGTCTTTGCAGGAAGGAGGGCTCCTGGGTATGTCCTGACTTGGGCTTCTTTCTTGTGAGATTGTTGGCGAAAGCAGTGAAGTTCGACGAGTGTCCTGTTCGAGAAGCTCGTCAACGTAGGATAGAAATTCGGCGGCAGACGTCCACGTAGGCCCACTGATGCTCTTCTTCGTTTCCTGGAGAGGACTACTGCCTAATTTCTGTACTCTGGCCTCGTCCCGAAGAAGTATGTAAGGGGCCATAAGATCGTGACCAAGAATATCTCCCCGCGCTTGGACCAGTTAGCATGTGAAGCACAAAGATATTACAGACGGTACTTACCATTCACACCGCTGAAGACTCGAAACGGGACGTTGATGCGGTTGACATGCTGAGCTTCTTTGGGACCAGTAGGCCTCTGGGTGCCAATTACCAGATTGTAGGAGAACTTTATAGCTTTCCCCTTGTGGCTGGCAGGTAACCCTCTCGGGAGTGTAAAAGCAAATGAAAATGATTTCTCTTCACCTGGGGCTAGGCGAAGATCGACGAATAGGAGTGACTGCGGAGTGGAGAGTAATGGGATCGACTTTGATGAAGAAACACCTCGCATATCTCGAAGACCATCAAGGTCACCGTTAGAAAGAAGTCCACTAATGGATTCCTCAATAGCACTCCATCCCAAGGCGCCCAAAAGCCCGCCGCCCTTGCGAGACTTTTCTGTCCCGCCAGGAGCTCCAGCTGCGCTCCCTTGTCCACCCAGAACTCCTCTCCGCTTAACCTCTTCAAACGCAGCTTGGTTTATTAGTGAACCGTCGACAGTAAACGAAGCACTGACTTGGGCATATCCCATGAGCAGTGTTTGAGTATCGCGTGCACTTCCAACGGGCTCAAGATTGGAAATATGCCGCCTGTGCCGTAAGAGATTCGATCGCGCCCGGTTAATAGAGTAAGATGCATATTCAGATTCGAGAGTTTCGGACGAATTATTACTCAAAGAGTAGAATTCCCCGCTGCTCCTATTGCTCCCGTTTATACTGGAATTGGATATAATCCTTGTAACGGGAGGTAGATGACTAAGCTGCGGTGGAGTGGAAACATCTCTTGCATTCGATGTTCCAGATGTAGGGGCTTCATCACCTGAAGCTACAGATGGGGAGAGTATAGAAATATTCCCAGTAGTCTCATTCGCTGTCGCAGGAACCGGCGGGAATTTGAAATCCGTTGGCAAAGGGCTAATACGCTTATTCGGAGCCCTCGATGATTCAGCTGGTCCCCCTGGACTCGATGAACTAGATCCTGGACTGCCGACTCTGGGTTGACGATCTCCGTCAAGTCTCAGGTTTCTGATCGACGGGCTTAACAGAGAATCGCCGGAAATAGGGCCACGGTTGGAATTTCGCCCACCTAGACCATACTATTAGCTGCATTCGGCATCTCCTTTGAAGAAATCTTGGATACCTGTTGTTGAAACTTCGTCGTAGGTTCCATTCCTCCTGGGTAAGACCTGAAGACTTGCAGAACGGCCATGGCCTCTGGATGTGCTCGGGCGACTGAACGGCGATGGAAGCGGAGTCCTGTCATTACCACCCTCACTGTCTATAGACAAAATCGAAATGGATCTCTTGTGTGTGTGATTCGAAGGCTGCCCGGATCCGAGTTTGGAGGGGCTTTGAAGAGGCGGGAAACTGTGAGATGCCCCAAATGGGGAACCCAGCGATGCTGATGGGCGATGAGAGCGGTCGAAGTTTTTGTTCCGAGGACTGCCAGGAAGGGAGCGTCGATTATTGCTGAAGAAGAGACTCTGCGGAGATTTCAGGGAGAAGTAGCTGTCACCGCTAGAGGCTGTGGTGATCGTGCGGGACACTTTCCTCTGATGGGAGGTTTGCTGCGCTCCATTTTGTTCTGGGTTGCCGCTCTCCGCCACGTTCTTGAAGGTAATGATGCATTCGACATCTTCCCCCGCAAAAATGGTCGGCTCTTTCCATTTTACGAAAACCTGGATATCGGAAGGCATGGCGAGTGAAGGTCTGGTACCATATAGGTGGATGACAGCAGAAGGGACCTGAGCTGGCAATATAGAGTCCGGCGGCGAGTAGAGGAGGTCAGGTCGAGCGCCGTGGGTGAGAGATGGGCTGGCCTTGGCATGCTGTCAAACAAAGCCTACCATTTGAGGCAATAATGGACGAGAGAAGAAGAGTATTTATATGCGACCCATCAACAACACATGTCATTTGAGCAACGTTGCTCCGGCGGAGGAGGTTCCTGTCCGCTCCGCAGTCCTGGAGACAAGAGGAGTTAGCTTCGTGTGGCTGGAGAAGTTTATGCCTCAGGCACGAGTCCGGACAGCGTATGGTTGGCCGTTCCAGAGCCCTACCGTTCAGGACTCAACTACTGCTACCGAGATTCCTGATCTCGAGATTAGGAGTCTCGATTTATCCATTCAAGAGCTCAGAGAGCCAAGATCGCAGGCCACAAGGGCGTGAAATGTACTATTGCTGTGGCAGCCTGGCAACGCCAGTCAAAGATATTACACTGCTATAGTAGCAGCTTCAATTTACCTCAGTCATCTATCCACTACACATAGAGGCTTTCTATTATATTACACGAGTGATGAGTCCGGGATATAACATCGCACAACAAGAAGGTAGACTCAGATGTAGACTCAGATCGGCTTAGGACCATCGCGATCATACAAAGTATTAACATCAGAAACGTACGCAGTTTTCTTTCTCTTCGGCCTGAGACCCAGCTCAGCCAGTTGAGCCCAAATCCTGTCATGTCGTCTCTGCCATCGTCGTCGGCGATCCTCCATCTCCTCTGGTGTAGGTCGCCACTTGCTTTTCAATATCCGCCTGATAGCCTCCGGAGACACCTTGAACTGCTCAGCGAGAACTGGAGTCGTAAACTGATCCGGCGCTGTGGCATGTAGATGACGGATGCCCTCGATGGCATCTGGTGAGAGCCTTTTTGGAGGATTCCAGCCTTCTTTGAACTTCTTCTTCAACGCTTCTTTTTGGATTTGCCACGGTTCTGGTTTCTTCTTCTTAGCGGACTTTGTGTCCTTAGACTTGTGATTCCCGGAATCCTTGGCCGACTTAGCGGTTTTTGAAATGTTCTTGTCGTTTGCCGAATCTTTCGAGTTCTTGTTTTTGCGTTCCTTAGTACGCACCTCTCCGGCTGTGATTGTCGCCGGTGAACTCTCTCCCGCAATTATCGTACCAGAATCCCCTCCATTTGACCGAGATCCTTGCGAGGATGTATCCAGATTGGCCTCAACTGTTGTGTTCTCTACCTTTTGTGGTTGTGCAAGGACATCGTCGGAATTTTGAGGAGCAGATTTCTCTGACGAAGAATCGCGCAGCACCTGCGAAGAACATAAAGATCGTCTACTGTCAAAGTTGCGAGTTAAACGAAGAGATGGTTTCGACAGAAAAGAATTTCTAGATGCGTAGAGAGATCTTGGTTGAAGTCGAGGTTCGGAGGAGACTTCACGGAGAATGTTTCGAAGAACAGTCGAGAATGCTAGCCTGGAGGATGCGGCACAAATTGGCGGCATTCTGGTCTAGCAGACTCGTTAAGGAGGAGCAATAGCTCTGGTGCAAATAGATAAGCTCCGTTGACTGTCTGCTTGAGAGGTGCTCTGGAAGATGGCATCAGGCGTGGGCTGTCCTGCAGCGCTAGAAGGCTTGGAAGATGGTCACGTGAGGGACAGTCTACGATTCCAATCAGAGTATGAATCCACTTAGAGAACATCAGCTATATGGATGCTTGTTTGGGAATTTCGTATTGCGATTAGCCAGTATGAAAATAATTAAAAATTAGATTATATTGGATGGAGCAAATAAAGCCTCAAAGTGGTTCTAGAGGACAAATTAGGCAATCTCAGTGCAGCTCGACAAACCATGGCCATGTACAGTACAGTGCTTCACACTTCGAACATGCTTGAAGTTATTCAACGTTATATCAGCCACTCACACTTGTTTGACGTTAATTCTATTTCACATAGATTAGGATCATTGGCATGAAAAAAAGGAATTTCATGCCGGGTTGACTACCTATCCACAAGAGCATCTCACCATTCTCAACCAGGTCATTGATATCAAATGGATATCAGATGCTCCTTCTTTCGGCTATATCCCACTGTTACTTGCTTTCTCATCTGACATTTAAGAGCAGCCCCAGGAGCTTGCCCACGAGTCACTCTGGGCACCACCACTTTCGACAGGAACCCATTCACTGACATAGGCTAAGAACTGATTGGATTTGTCATATTGTCTGACGACTTTCTTCTGATAGACCCCCTCTGTTAAGAGGGGCGCAGGTCGACTCTAGAGCGGGAACCCCATACATAACGCCAGCTTTAAGAACTAGAATACCTTGGGCGGAGTACGGCAGATCAATCATCAAAATTTCCAATGAGTAGTATTGAGTAAAAAATGTGTATATCTTCCATGTCCGCAAATAAATCGACTGTCTTTACGCCATCTTCTACAGACTTGTAAGATTCTTGAGAGGTATCACAACGTAATCCTTATCACGGAGGGCGCCACGTGTGGGGAGCAAAGAGCTAAGCCACTGCTCTGGGACTTGGAGAAGGAGTGCAGACAGCGCCAAAGAATGTCTCACCTATCACGGGCCAACAATCGCCTCGATGGTGGGAAAGGGAGATCCTGTTTTAAATGGCATCCTGGAAGCAAGGGCTCATCAACGAAACATCGTGATTAGCGCAATGGAAGGTAGGGAGTGAAAAGGCTGCATTTGGATCCGGGAACGGGTTTCTGTGCTTACAGAGTCATAGAGCTGAGCCTCTGACGACCAAGGACGCCCGTCTCAAGATTGTAACAGGACATGTTCGGCCCCAGCCTGAGGCTGCGAGGAATCCCCGCAGCCGCGCCGAACAGACCACAGTATGATCTGTTTGCTTGATCCACCCCCGACAAGCCCACGCCGTAGCGTCCAGGACCCTGATCGTGTTTTCGTGGTAGGTGACACGCAGGTCACCGCAGACTGGCCAATTTCAACACGCCCCTAACTCTTGGCTCTGTTAGCCGCTGGAGAGATTATCTCTGCACAGGGACTTACCAATAATACAGTATCGGGGTTGCGGTCGACCGCGACTCGTGCATGCCCCTTTTCCTCCGTCCGCAGCTCGCGTCGAGTTCGTCCCTGGCTCTAGTCCGGATAGGGCAGCACAAACCATTCGTCGGCCCCAGGAGCTTGGGAATGCACCAAGAACGACTTCCGACCTCTCAGCTTCAGCTCCCTGTTCACTGTGCGTCTGTCGGCCTCATCCATCCGTCCCAGCGCGCCCATCTCCTTGAGTTTGCCCCAGTCACTCCTTCATTGACTTCCTTACGACCGCTCTTCTTTTTCCTTCTCGACTTCTCTCGACCTCGACGCTTTGCTCCGTCTTCGCCAATCCTCGCGCCACCGTCTTCGCACCTGCACCACTCCACCCAATCGCACCGATTGCATGACGGCATCCTTGGTTCTCATTGCTCCTTTGTTTGCGGGGGTCGTGCCCTTCGGCGGAAATCGACGCACTGGGCGCTTTGTTTCGACCAATGCAGCCCAAACCTGAAATGCAAATAAGGTCAGCACTATCTGGGGACATCGAACCACCAGCAGCGGCCCATGTTCCTGGAGGTGATGGCAAGTAATTCGTCGAGTGGGAAGAGTAAGCTGGGGCCGGGAGCATCACTCAAGATCACACCCTCAAACTCGCCCGTTTTGAGACCAAGTACGCGGACTCCCTGCAAGCCCACACCGTATCAGTCGACTCTGTCTCTACAGACGGTGATAGGAACGACAACATCATCTCCCAATGGCTTTTCTAGCCACGAACCAAGCAAGTCCTTTGCTCTCTGTGCTGGATCGGCGGCCATATTAGCGGACATCGATGCCGACGACAACATCACTCAGCGTTTCTTCCGAGCACGCCCAACTGCGACTGGCATAAATCCAGTGACCTCGTTCTACAATCAATCAACCCCTCCAACGACACCGGATGCGCGGAGTAGTAAGACCCTTCCTGCTAGCAGATCTGGCGTCAATGGGATTGCTTACGGGGGATCTCATGGGGATTCAGACGGAGGTAGTTCGCGGACATCGTCGTCCAGAGAAAGAATAAAGGCCGTTACCAGCGTCGCACTTAGTCCCAATGGGAGACTCCTTGCAGTAGGAGAGGTATGTCATGAAACGAGACACTGCATTGAGTGATGATCCTTCGGCTAACTTGTAAAGACTGGCTATAATCCCAGGGTGCTAATCTTCTCCACGGCGAAAGATTCACCGCTTGATGTCCCTCTGACTGTTCTGAGTGAGCATTCATTTGGTGTTCGCAGTCTCGCATTCAGCGCAAACTCGCAGTATTTGGCAACACTCGGGGACATGAATGACGGTTTCCTCTTCGTATGGGCCATCAATCTCAAAAGTGGAGCTGCTAGGCTTCACTCCTCTAATAAGTGTACCTCCTTCGTCCGTGATATGTGCTGGATGGGCCAAACCCTGATTACGTATGGGCGCTCCTGGAAACGCCCAGGTCATGAATTGTAGCTGACATGTTCTACAGGGTTGGTGTACGACATGTTAAAGTTTGGCGACTAGCCGATGCGACTCCAGGGTCACCCTCCAGGTCACGTCTTAACGTAGACTCCTCGACGCCAAAGGCGCTGTCTGGGAGAAACTGTTTATTGGGGTCTCTGAGTGAGACCACGTTCACATGCGTGGCGAGTGTTTCTGATCATGAGGCTGTCGTCTGCACTGACACTGGTGCTGTATGCTTCCTTGATGACACCGAGGGTGGTCAGAAATTATCACTGGTCAAATATGTCAGCTTTGGCATCACTTCATTGACCGTCGACTTTGACCTGGGAGCTGTATGGCTCGGAGGACGGGGCAGAAAGATGCAGAGATTCCTGATTGATGACTTGCGGGCGTCAACAGCATCTGCACCACCCTCTCCTATTCCCCAGGACCGAGATCCAGGGAGTCAGAGAGGAAAGAAGCCCGCGATCATCGCTATGGGATTTCTCTCCACTCACATAGTCACGGTTGATGCCACACATGCGATTCACGTTTGTCCCGTTGATGCGCTTGACCAGGAAGATGAGCAGAGTCCCACAGAGACATCAATGCCTGCTCATAGGGATGCTGTTCTTGGAATTGGTGCACTCAAATTACCTAACACGTACGATGCTGATTTTTTCACATGGTCTTGCGGAGGGACAGTAAATTTCTGGAATATGCAAGGGCGGTGCCAAGCTACGAAAAAGGTTGAGCTTGAACAGCTTCAAGCGAGCGATGATGACATCTTGAACGAATTAAAAGTCTTACGGGCAACAGAGGACATGAAATCATTCATCTCGGGCGATAGATACGGTGTCCTAAGGTACCTTTGATTCGATTAGAGCGACTCTTCCCTGTACACTGCTAATGCTCGTTACAGGGTCCTTTCGGGAGAGCCGTGGAAATGCGTTAACGAGGTTCGAGCTCACGGTGGTGAGGTAGCAGATATTGCAGTGCAATCCGGCCCTAGCACTTGCTTAGTCGCTAGTTCTGGTCGAGATCGTATGGTTCAGCTTTTCAAGAAAACAGATGATAGTTTCGACTTGATCCAGACAATGGATGACCATGTAGGGGCTGTGGGACGCCTACTTTTCATGAACGATGGCGAGAAGCTCCTCTCCTGTTCCGCAGACCGCACAGTCATAATACGCGAACGCGTGACTCGAGAGGTGAATGGGACAACCGTTATTGCTTTTGTAATGGCGAAGGTCGTCACCTTGAAGGTGTCTCCTGTGTCCATTACGCTAGCTCCGGACGATCCGGATACTGTTGTCTTTTCCACGACCGACAGGAATATTCAAAGATTTGATGTCTCCTCAGGCCGGCATATCCACTCGTTTCGGGCATCCGATCCTGAGACAAATGACGCCGTTGTGATGAGCTCTTTGACTATGAGCTGTGAGGTCCCTGGGCAGAGCCCAAAACTTCTCATTGGAGTATCCAGTACGGATAAATCAATCAGAGTATATGACTTAGAGAGAGATACACTCCTCGCCCGGGAATTCGGCCATACCGAAGGCGTCAGTGATGTGCTGCTTCTGGAGAGCAGATCGCCCACCTCCAAATCAGCGGTGACGAGGACATTGATTAGCACTGGTCTGGATGGTCTGGTCATGATATGGGATCTCTCAGTGCAGCAACAACAGCCTAAAGAACTTTCCCAGCCCAATGTTGGGGAGGAAGAGGACACTCCTGTGAAAGAACTGACGGCATCCAAACCTCCTATTCGTCGTATCCTCTCCCGTTCTGAGCTCGCCGAGTTCCAGCGGGTGGACAGCCCAGCCGTTAGCCCTACACCTGCGCGTGAGCGTGAGCAGTCTCCACCACGGATCCGGAGGAAGACATCCCGGTGTTTGTTAGCTCCTCCCCCACTCAAAAATGGAAACGTGGCCACCACCCCGCCGCCGTCAACGAGTCGCCGTTCGCCTACGACTTCTACTCCATTGGAGTCTGGAGGCAGGTCACCTTCACCGCAAAGTCCGAAGACAAAGACGGCCACTCGTCATAGCGTCCGCCATCCGTCAATGGATTTTCGATCCCGCGCCAGGAACGCGGAAAATAGCGAGTTAGGAAGTTTAAACTTGTCAACAGAGCAGGTTTGCCGCACATTAAGGGCCTACAGGAAGAAGCTTAGTGGTTCCACGGACGAACCCCGTGCGGCGAAGGAGCTGGAGCGAGAGCTGGACCTCACTCGACGAGCTCTAAGTGAACGGATTAAGAAGATCCAGGTGAATGGGGACGCAGAGACTGATAGCAGCGGGAAGGAAAATGACAGAAAAGCTGTGCGGTCGTCTATGCCCAGCAAATTTCTCGCCGTCCCACGGCGGGTTCCCTCCACTCCGAGTTTGGTACGGAAAGGATCCAGGCGACTCTCAAGAAGTCGTTCTCTAGACGGTGATGGATAGGTTCCTTCTCGGACATGTCCGTTCCACTCGCTACAGCATGATGTTTTCTTTTTCTGGTTCTTACTCGGGTTGAAGGCGGTTCCCAAGGTCAGGTTTGGAAGGTGGAGTTCTCTGCGACGACGTTGCTCAATCGAATATTTTATCTACCTAATTAGGCAGCATTAGGGTAATGCGCGGTGGATTTATTTCCCTTGTATTATCAGGCCGTGCGGAACTAGGGGGCATGTATCTTTCCATTGACTGCATGTTGTCATTTTTCATGTCTGGGTGGAAGGAAGGAAAGGGGTTCTTATGCGTCTTCGAGATTTCTGGCGCTTTGTTTAACAAAAAAAAGAAGGTCCTACTATACTTAATGTCTGCTTTGACTTGCTCGCATACCTTCTTCTAATCTCACCCCCTACTATTACTTCTCTGTGCCCGACCACAGGTTCCTATGTCAACTTCACACTTCTCCTGATGCCTAATTGGAAATTATGTCCCTCGATCCCTCACTTTCTATGTTTTCTTCCTGGATTTTCTTTTTTTTTTTCTTCTCACAGAACCTTCACTTTTCTTTACTTATTTTTACCCTCCCGCTGTTGCCTAATTACCTACCTACCTACGTCTACCTACCTTACCTTGTTAGAAGAGATACCCATAATCACTATACTATTTACCTACCGCCGAGCAGGTGAGAAAAAGAACCCATCCTTTCTTTCCTCTCCTAGATGAGATGATGCATAAGGAAGTGAGCAGGGGAG
>JGI26051J44788_1000960_pt1 | contig 11559 bp, 11 predicted proteins | sample HigsolmetaGSP13D_FD_44788 | JGI IMG/M metagenome (IMG submission 44788) | reverse complement strand
GGGAGAACTGGCGGGTGCGCCAGGGACCAGCTGACTGGCGGGTGCGGTCTGGCTGGGTTCCGTGGCGCGGTCGGGCAGGCGATGAGGCCTCGATCCCGAGCGCGCTGTCGGTGCAGCGGACAAGCCGTCTCGCGTGTGCGCTGCTTGGGGCTTAGCGCCGGGTCCGGCACAGGAGCCAAGAGCCCAAGTCCCGAGTCAAGACCTGCGATGCGCGGTGGGCGGGTTGCAGGGGCCGGGGCGCCAGCACGCACCCCCCCGGGGCCCTAGCGCCGCCGACGGGGGTCGCAGGGGTCGCAGGTGGCCCGTGGCCCCTCCCCGTGCCTCGCCCCTACGCGCCCCGGGGCCTAGCTGCTGCCGGTCACGCCTGCTTCCTGAATCTGTCACGATAGCCGCCAAGCACCCGATCATCAACCCCATCGCCCCCTGCTCAATCGACCATCATGCGTCCGGTCCGCATGCTCCCGGCAGCGCCTGTCTTTCTGTCTGGCAGCCTCTCTCATGTCCGGCACCTGGCCCCACCGCGTCTTCCGTACCTACCTCCCTTGTTTTCAAGGAAGAGTTCAGGGTTGGCTCGCAGCTCTTGGCGCCGGCCTGCTCCCTCTGTGCTCTGCTGCTGGGCCGTTAGCCTGCTCGCTTGTGCCCGGAACCAGCACCGTTGCCTCTTTCGTCATCTCCTGCCTCGTCCCGAGAGCCGTCCCCTCCCCCCTCCACGGATCCGCACTGCTGCCACACTCTGCCACAGCACCAGCCACACCGTCCCGAACATTTTATCTCCCTCGGCCGCATGCCAGGCGGATTCCAGGCGGTGGATCCTTCCCCGATGCTGATCCGTCGGCCATTTTTGATGATCCTGACCCATCGCTTGGTGGTTCGGCCATGGACGATGCTTCCATCGTATCCGCACCTCCATACATAGCAGCCCAGCCGGCCCATCCACATCCACCATTCCCTCTCGCCGTTCCACCCGCACACTCCCTGGCCTACCGTTGTCCATACTTTACACCCGTTCATGGTCCGTGATCGCGCTAGAAAAATCGAAAAATCGAAGGGGAGAAGAAACGTGAAAAAGAGGAAGGCAAGATGCGCTTGTGCGCCGTCCAACCCTCCCAACCGCCTTGGCTGCACAGTCCACCAGCGCGGCTCCTGCCGCGGCCCTACTTGGTGCCTGTGAAACGTCCCTACACCGTCTTCTCATCCCAGCCTCGACGTTTGACCCCTGGCTCTCCACGGCCGATGTGCCTGTCATAATTCATCCGCCCGCTGCAGCGGTTACACAGAACTGCGAGAGCAGCCCAGAGCCAGTCGTCGCAACATCCCACCGTTAATATAGCACATTCTGGTTTCAAGCCCGAGTCCACGCTTCGCTTACTTAGACCTTCCCTCGTTCCTGTCGTAGAACTCGGAGTTCAGGTACCTTGGACATAGATCTCTGGCGTAGAGTATCATCAGGTGTCCACTTGTCGCGTCCGATGCTGCTTGGGCACATATGCTTCCCTTCATCCAGAGTCCAACCACTGTCAGCCCATAGCCTGCCCTCTTCACCGCTGCCCTGCGCCCAAGATTGCCTGGGATCGTTCTTCGCATGCACAGTCCAGTGCTATGTAGCATGCGATCGTGGTGTCTTGAGTTTCCGCCCCTGTCGAGCGTCGATGATTGATCAGGCTGCCACTTGGTTGACGGGGTAGGCTCTGAACCGGCAGGAACACTTACCTGTCGATCCCAGCGTCAAGCCACCAAATTTCGTCTTACGTGGTTACACCCGAATTCTGGCTGCAACAAAGACTGCTCTGCTACGAACCTTGACCTCTTGTCCACGTCCCTCCATTATTTTCCCGTGCTGTCTCCGGGACCACGGCACTGACCTCTCATCCTCACTCAACATATATCCAAGGTTCTCCTGCATCCCTGACGTCGGGATCTTGCAAGGCCTCAGCGTAATAGCTGATCTAGACATCCAGTTTCTCCATGGAACAGCGCGGTGCTTCTCCCAGGTTCCCTTCGGAGCACAGGCCCTCTCCCAGCTCTGGACAACCAGATTTACCGCAGCACCATGCCTCGACATGTCATCATCGCGACCCGAGGCATGCTGGGAGAGCTCATGACGATCACCCACGCCATGATGCATCCTCTCTTCCCCGGCGATCTGCCATACCCGATATAGGCACAACGTCCGCCTTCAGGGCTGCGTCCATTATATTGTTCTGTTCTTGGGCTTCCACCAAAGGCAGACCTCCTTATTCAGGAATCAGGCGACAAATGGCAAGTAAGCTTACCACCTAGAAGGAGAAGGCTACAGCCGCTGCGCCGGACCCCAGCTGGACAAGGCGGTCGCAACGAGTCGCAGAGGGCAGGGCAGTTGATGGAAATGATGGCCGCCCGCGATCGCACACCTTACCCACCATCTTCAAACTTGTTTCAGATGGGGTGCCGGGCGCCAGCAGGCCTGATCCATGTGCGGGTATCCATTCACGTACGGCTGCGGTGCGACCTGCATCATGCAGTGCCCACATACCGTGGCCTTTTTTTGTGTCCATGACGCCTCGCGCCCGTTGTCCGCCGCCAAGCATGCATCTGCATCCCTCCGCAGCCTGGGAAGCTCGAACAAGCTCCGTCCGACCCTTCCTGGAGATTACATATTATTGTTCGAGCCGCAGCAGCAGAACATGCGGGCGGCCAGATAGCTCGCCCCGGGACTGGGACCACCTTGCCTCCTGCAAGATGCGACGCCGTGGGTTCATCACACCCATCTGGCCTGCAGCCCCGTATCCAGCGGGACAGCACAGATGTCATCGGTCTCGTTCCGTCGCTGCCCTTGCCTCCTTGACCAACCCTCCAATCCTCCCGCAAGCGCAGCCTGCGCGTGTCGATGCACTGCAGCGCATCACGCCCTCCGCATCCACGCTGGCCGACGCTCCGGAGACAAAAGGGACGGCGACGTCCACGAGCCTGACCCCCACCAGACACACGCAGGTGCCAGGAAGGCTGACAAAGCCGCTTGCCGCTGGCGGTCGGTTATTCCCCGCAAGACACGTCCGTGCTGCCAGCCTCCCCTGCCAGCCCGACTCCGGCCTCGGACGGCCACTCGGCGTTTATCCGGATGAGCAGATTTCTTTTTGTGGGAAATTGCCAAATGGGCGTCCGTATTTCGGCTAACGCTGTTAACTATTATTATAAGTGACTAATAAGCGCACGCAGCATAATGCATATCTTAATTTCTCCGCAATCGCTCATTGTCCCATTATTCCGTCACCTGCCTCGTACGGTTGTGTCCAGTGGCACCCATCACCGGCAGCAGACAGCAAGCGGTGGGGGCGCCGTTCCAGCCATTGTGACTCCATTTGATCAATCATCACGCCCAGAAAAGAAAAAAACATAGCGGCCAGTTTGGATCATCTGCAGCCTGCTGCTCTCCCGCATATCATTTATTCACCGCCTGAACATTATTGCGGCTACGTTGGAGGACGATCTCACCGATTCGGTGGACAAACGCCAAGCTTACCTAAATGAGCCTTAAACGACGATTCTATCCATAGGCATTCGCTAAGCGGCTAAATAAATAATAACAATAACATCACGGCCTCTCGGCACACCTTCTGTATGTAGAAGGATCGCTGTTTCTGTTTCCATTCCATCTCACGATAATGACACCCTCTCCGACCCCTCCACACATATTCTCAGGTTCCTATCTATCCTTAGGATAACCTAACTAACCGCTGCTGCAACGTTCGTCGCTTCACTGTTTCAGAGGTCATCTGCTGTCTCTGGCTCAACGCACAACCATCAGACTAGTCCCAGCACCCCTCCTACAGCAGTTCGCAGTCTCCGTACTATTTATTGTAGCTGTACCACCCACCTGGAAATAAAATAAATTCCCCGCCCCGCCTGAAACCTCGATCTCGATCTCAAACTGGGACCCGCCTGCTGGACACAACGGCTCTAGGCTCTAGCCTCTCCCGTACAGGGATGGCAACTGACGAAGCTATTTTTTCCCCCCGAGTCTGGGAATGTTGTATGTACATCCAATGCACGATTTTTGATGGATGTATATAAACTAGATTTATTTATTTTTTATATCGGGTACCTCCATAAGGAACTTGGCTGACTCACAAAACAAGAGCAAAAGGTTCTACGACTTTCCCCCCCTCTGTCCCTTCCTTTCTTTCTTCCTGGGGTGCATATATACATGCTAAGTATATACATACATGTATACACGATGCATTATTATTGTCTGCATCATTATTTGCATCGGGTCGGGTCGGGTAGACACATGGGTACAGTCCAGCACGTACAGCATGTACATGTATGTACATGGATAGAATTATAAAATCATGACCCCGACACGCAGGATGCAATGAAATGAATGAATAGTCTACGATGTACATGTACATGTACATGCACATACAGTACAGTATACTCAGACCAATGATGGTTAATTAATCTGACTGAGCCCCAAACTAGCAGATAGACACTAACTGTACTGTACTGTACTGTACATAGGCAGTCTCCACGGAGAACGAGAACAGTGGATACCTGGAGATATGGCTGTTGACTTATTTGGATGAAAGGATAGGTAGTTAAATACATAAATGCCTTGTGCATGTATCTACATGTATCTCACTAAGTATGAGGTACTCCTCTAAGGGCAAGAGTGACTGATGAAATTGAATGTACAGTACGCTGCAAAAGTGATAGTCCTTCGGTTGCAGCCTGGGGGCTGCTGTGAATACAGAACAAGCGAGTTCGTGGACACCACTACGAGGTACCACTGCGTATATAAGTGCGATTGCTCTTTAGTGGAGTTTCGACTGGAGTTCCTTACGAAGAAATCTCGACTTTAATATATCAAGCATCTGCCTGTGCAATGGACGCAGACATCCTTATGCGCCATCGCCATCGCCATGCCATTCTTGCTCATCTCCTCAAGGCTCAGACCTTGCAAGAGGCTGTATGTGATGAACGATAGCCCTTCTCGGTGAACACCCATGCTTCGGGGAATGAAAGACCAGTATGTGAAGGGGACAAGATAGGTAATAATAAAATCCCTTTCGTCTGCGCATTTGTCTTCGCTTCTCGACTTGTTTCCCCCCTCGCTGGGCATATATATATATATCTGGATTTGAGACTTCAGCGAGTGTATATTTCATCTCTAGATTAGGTACATACCTACCTAAGTAGGTACAGTATGTACTGTACTTCGTTCCCTCTCTGGACTGTACCTCTTCTGAATCCGGAGTCCTTGCACAGAACATAGATTATGATTATAGCTTCCGTTTAATCGATAAACAATTTAAAAGTCGCATTTCTTTCTGTCTGTGAACTTTTTTGCTCTTTTTTTCTTTTTCTTTTCTGGATATACAGATTCATACCGAAAAGAACCCTCCAAGTTTCCTCGCAGACACGGGTAAAAGTCCAGGCTATTGTTGAGGTGAATACTGGAAGCCTAAGCTTAGGCGGGGCAGTCGTGCCGGCTGTCCATGGGAAACACTGGTAAGAAACTGCGCAAATGGTTGTTGGATGGGTGGATTATTGTGGATGACAATAGCCAAACATCCCTTTCCCTACCTAACTTTCCTCATCAATGTTCCATTTTCATCGTGGATTCACTCCTGAAATGGAATCCTTCGAGAAAGAAATAGTGCCGTTCATTATTGATCCGTTCGCTCGACTTAGTAGCTTGCTCGCCTCCAGCCTCCCCCCTTTTTTTCTAACTAATTTCCACTATTATTGCCTTAGGGTATATTGCTACTACTATCGCGCACTGATGTTTCGGCCAACCGCACGTGCATCAGCCCGGATCGTTAATTACCTACCTAGGTAGGCACTTGCTCTCAGCCCTGACCCTTGAAGATCCTTCTCTGCCTTTTCTTTCGAACCTCGCCGCCGGCGTCGTTTCCACTTTAGGATCTCCTTTCTTACTCGGTATGTTCTCCACCGGACCACCTGTGGATGCGGGTGCCGTTTCCTTCCGACGCTCTGTTCTTCGAACGAACGGTGCCCGGTGCCCCCCATCGGGCCATCATGGTGGCCCGGCCCCCAGCCTCAGGCCCCAGGGCCCACGCGCGCAGATCGTTTCCTTTCCCTTTTCTGTTCGTTCTTTTTCCCTTCCAAGTTAAACAAGGATGATGTTGATCGTCTTCCGCATACGCACTTACTACTCCTTGGAAGTTGAGTCCGGAGTACATTGATCAGAGATCCCATCCACTTGACGGAGTCGGGGCAGAGCCATCACGTCGAGTTTCCGCCTCCGCTTCCAGACCGTCGGAGCTAGGTGCCGAGATGGACGTTGAGACGGGCGCGGACCCTTCGGTCCTGTGTCCAGTCGTTCCTCCTCTCTCTCACGGCTACGATTGGGAGAGTGTCCGTGTCCGTTTTCGATGGGGAGAGATTTCCCCCTGGACACCCCCGTCGCTTCCCTCGGCCTAATGTCCGAGGATCTCCTTTGACGTTTATATCTCCGAGTCCACACAGTTATCACAGTATGACAATCATTGCGTGCCAAGCTCGAGCTTAGAACTATTCATCGATGAACCTGTTGAGCGGTCCAGTTTTTATAAGATATTAGAAATTTTGTATTATGATCTGCCATTCTGGAAGTATATACGTCTCATTATCAACTGCTCCTTGCTTTACGATATCAAGAGTGCAAAGAACAAGGACCAGCGACAAAGACTCAGACAATCGATGTCTATGAACGAAAGAGAGAAGCCGATCTAGCCTACAGACCAATCAAAAACGAGATTCCAAGACAGAGGCAAGCTCGGATGGCTTTTAACAAGATCTAGCAGGAGGAGGAAGATGAGTCGCTTGAGCGATCAGAGAAAGCTTAATTCTAGTCTCAGGGTAGCAAGAAAAAGACTAAAAGCTCGAGGCTCGTTCAGTGCCCAATTTTGAATGTGGGCTGCGGAGTTAAAAATTCTAATCATTCTACAGAGGCGTCAAGCTGAGGGGAAGATCCAAATACGGGGACTTCAGGGACACCAAAAATGAGTCGCAAGAGGCCAAAGAAGGCAAAAGATTTATCCGAGCAGCTCCGGACTCAGGTAGCTCCGCGCAAAAATGGGTGACCTCCGCTTGCAACAACTGAAGGAGACAGACAGAAGATCACCCACAGCCACAGCAACATGGTAAATCAGGGGAACACAGCTCAAGACAGTGCCCGAGGATGGTGAGGTACAGACTCGTATACCTCCCCTTCAGACCACAGAAAACCAGACTGACAGATAGAGCAATTAGTTTTGATCATTGATGGCATAAGCTTAACCGTGCACGCTTACTCTCTATATAGTTACTCTTGTATACCTAGTTCCCTCTTTCTCCTCCCAAAGCCAAGCATCATCATTGCTATTCGTACCCTGTGCACACAATTGGTGTCTATTCTTCTTCTTGTTGTAGAGTTTCGGGACGACACACTCTGAATTGACTTACATCTCACAGATACAGGAACCAGACACGACAGTCCGTCCCCGCAGACGGTAGACTATGACAGTTGCGGTACCTATTTAGATTTCTTGACACTAATGTGTTATGGACCTTGCCATACAAAGGCCGGATAATTATAGGACCGAGGAAGGAACTGACCGGCACGTGACCGACCATGATCACCACGATCACCATGATCACCAGGACCCAGGCAGACAGGCATGTATATAATGATGCTCCTTGCAGACAGATTCCAACCCTCGTGGTCGACTCACACAGCAACTCAGCATATAGGCATTGCTAGTAACACAGGTCTATTCTTACTATGATATTGCTCACCCCCCTTGTTTTCTGTTCTCAAGATAGACCAACGACCCCCTTCGGTCTAGTCATCTAGGCCTGTCGTTACATAATGGAAAGGCTCTAGCGGCAGTGATAGGTCCCAGTCATTCAAAAATCTTTTGCGAGAGAAAAGGCTTCTGGAAAGTATATATTACCACGGAGACGAAATCAAATGTAGAACCTTATAGGATTATTCCCACAAATATCTCAACATTGCTGACCCTAATATGCTGAGAATGCAAATCATGTGCTGATCTTCCTGCTGAAGTTCTTGCAATCTGTTGCCATTAAGACAGTCTGCAAATTTAATAAGAAGGCCTGTCTTTAAGGCATGTTTCTTGCTGACCATGTAGGACTTGAAAAACATGAATTACCATTGGTTGGTTGCTCCATATAAGTGAGAACCCCTTTTCCCAAATGACCCTTACAGGGACGGTTCAACCAGAATGTTACCCACATGATGACAGCTATGTTTCCCACTCCCTGGGAATTGCAGGAGCGTTTGGAGACGCCAAAGCAAGCCCACGGGTAGACCTGTGACAATTCTCTGACATCGTGTTTATGGACTTTGTGGCCTGAGAGTCCATGAGCAGTCCAGCTCCGAGAATTTCTATGCCATGCGTTCAATTCTCCAAGCTGGACCTGCTGATTGCTGTCAATACACTGCTGACTATTGGTTGAAAAGAAAGACATAAAACTGAATATCTACCCATATTAGCTTTGGTGTGTTTGATGGAGGTTATTACCCTCCGCAAATTCCCGAAGCTGGCGGTAGTAAAAACCATGATGTATTTTAGATTTGTTTCCAATGGTCGCGGCTATATGAGCCGTCGGGACTTTCGGAGGAAGACGTGTCCATCCTGTTCTTCTCTTTGTGCTAGACCGTGGGCCCTATGTTGGGTCGCTCTCAGGATTTGTTTCAAGACATTTTGCACCGTTATATGGGCGGTTAAAACGCTCATCTGGCACTTTGCCTGGAGCTCGAGCATAAAGCGGCATGTTCGCGTAGATGCATGCTTGGACAATATACCGCAATCTCATGTGAGAAAAGACAAGATAGAAGTCCGCAGCAACCGTTTATCAGCGCAACAGTTATCCAATAATATCTATCTATCGTGCTGGTGGTTGAGGCAGATGAATTCCAGGAGTTGATGTATGAAAAACATCAGTCCTTTGCTTTTGCATGTCTCCCGACTATGGTTCGGAGAACTATAGCCAAATAGTCTTTTCTCACATTTCTCTATTCGATTAAGGAGACATATCCCTCTTTCTTCGAAATCCTGTTTTTATAATAATTATAATTATTTGTACGGTACAGTACAACCTACTCATGCACTAGCCTTGCCTTGCTCAATGAGTCTCAATCTCAAAACACCCCGCCAGAATTTCTAAGGGAGGTGGACTGATATGAGTGCCCGACGGACGTGCAAGGAGAAAAAAAAAGCCAACGATATACGTGCTAAGAACGCATATAAATAATAAGTCTCCCACGGTGCGACAACAACAAAGTGTCAGTACCGTACTGTGGAAGCAGAGTTCGGGCGCAAGGATCATCGAGACAAGGCGTGAATGACAAAGGATATGCCCACAGACAGCATCCTGAGTATGTTCCACCAGCAAAAGAAGAGACCCTGTGTCGCTCGGGGTATCTCTGAGAGATATCAGAAGCGTATGTACTCGCGGATGCACAGTGTGGGAACCCAGCTTCGGACAATTCCTTCCCGCCATACTGTGCACAAGATTCAAGATTGGTCCTGGGCTCTTGTTCGCTCCCTTTGATGAGTGCTAACCTCTCAAGTTATTCGATATCTACATGAGAGCAATATAACACGATCTATAAGACTCTACGTGAGAGTAATCTGAAACAATCCATTCGATTCGATGGGTGAGAAGGGAGAAGTACGTCCAGGGCATATAGTCTCACCTCACACAGATGACCTTGACAAACAGCCTCTTCCAAGCCTAGCCCAACCAAACAAGAGAAAGGAAGCATCAGGAGACACCCTTATGGAATGATATGTTTCTGTCTTCTGCCAACTGGGAATTCTCCTCCGTAGCGTAGGTGGGGCAACATCTTCGTCGAAGGGCAAACAAAAAGAAGGGTTGATTGAACGCACCAGAGCACACAGGGCCCAGAGGACCCCACGAAACGCTACCATGAGGCAGGAGCATGTTGCGCGGACTCTGGGAAGAGAAATCCGACGGGGATAGCTAGCAGAGAAGAATAATGCCGACCTGGAGGGGACGGGAGAGAACTGCCGGAGACCTCATTTCTCGAGAAACCGCGGAACTTAATCGTCGTTACCGCGTTGTCAAGAGAGGACAGTATGGAGAATTAGTGACGGAGTTACAGTACCGTATACAATCAACAGGCTCAATCATGCCCCCCGTTGATTTCACCAGAATTAAGACGATCATCTTAGTAATTCAACACAGTCTCATGACACATCCCCTGCGTTGTTTTCTCGTGAAACTTCTAATTCTGCTCATGTCGCCCAATTATTCTCGAAGAGCAATACTTATCATCAGGGACTCTCAGACAACACCAACCTCATGTTGAAACGCAAGAATCAGCGGAGATCCCACACTCAAACCTGAAGATAATACCAGTCTCATTATGTTAATCGACAAACAGATCTAGAGCGGGATTCATCAGCGACCCTGAGCATTGTCGTCTTTTAACAGAACTGAATAACACTCTTAACGGCAAAGCAGTGTGCCGCCGACTTTCTGGGCCTGTCAGTGGCTAAGCAACTTGCATTTTTGTCTAGAAGCTGGCTTCACAGTAGGATAGAGATTTGCCGGAGAATTGATGCAATTGACGTATCGAGTTCAAGCTTACTCTGAATGATATCTCGATGGACAGTAAATTGCAAGATCTCTATATGGATAAAAGGGGGAAAAAGAATACAAAGAGGAGTAAAAAGCATAATTAGTCATGGATCTAAAAGTAGGTAGTTAGATATCATGTCCAGTGCAGTTAGAGGATTGGTAAAGCAAGTCTTGTCGAAGACGCATCGGAAGTGCGCCTCGGGGGGAGACGGAAGCGAGAAACACATACCTTCTTACGCAGCGTTCTTCAAGAGCCCAGAGGCCTCTGGAGAGTTAGTCAAGGAACCGGAGAAGAGACGGAAGGGTCATGGCAATCCGACAGCCTGCATGCAGGATCCCGGCAAGGCCCTTGTCCGGGGCAGGGGAGAGAGTTCCCATAGTGTTCATACGAGCACACCCGGTCAAACGACAAGAAAGAGAGCTATCCGGGAATACGTCATACCGAAGAAGACCAGAGAAACCAAGAGACCGCACCAGACCGCCTGGATCCGATGCCACGCAGCGACTCACGCCACGAGATGACGGATGACCTGGCGGCCAAGATGCGGTCCTGGTCAAGGGGAGGCGGAGGTCGTGCGGCCAAGGGTGCCAGGAGATCTGGGAGCTTCCGCGCGCTTCCGCCAAGACAGGACGAGCCTGGGCGCGGGATGCTGGAGTTCCGCCAGCAGGGTGTTCCATGCGTGGTCACAGCAACACGCCCAGCGCAGGGTGTGCGATACGGTCGCCAAGAAAGCACGGAACAGATGTAAAACTCATGACTGGCAGGGCTGGGCAAGCAGACACAGGAGCCCAGCACGTCGTGTCCGTCCATCAAGCGCAGGTACACGCATCTAAGGTCTCCAGAGAGCAGATGAAAGATAGATAGACACTATATATATATATATATATACATATATGTGTGTGTGTGTGCGTGTGTGTGAGGATGAACGGATGTCACGCCAAGCGCCAAGCGCGGATCGGCGGGAC
>JGI26051J44788_1000955_pt1 | contig 11586 bp, 13 predicted proteins | sample HigsolmetaGSP13D_FD_44788 | JGI IMG/M metagenome (IMG submission 44788) | reverse complement strand
CCCTCCCCTCGTCCCTCTCGTTGTACTTTTTTTTTCATCGCCGCCCTCCCTCTCTATTCTTCATCGTCCTTCTCGACCCCCCGCCTCTCCTCCTCTCCCTCCCTCCGTGGCCCGTTCTCGTGGCCGTCCGCTCCTTACCGCCTCCCATCGTAGCCGTCTGGGAAAAAGAAAAACGAACCGTCGCACACGCCCTCTCTCTCCGCCTCCTCCGTCCGGAAACAGAACACACCGTCCGATATTCTTGCTGCGATTTGGGAGGATCCTCGCGACCGATTTCGACGTGCTGGTCTGAAGGCCGGTTTTCAATGCTGGGGTTGCTGGATTGAAGAAAGGCCTCCAGCCAGAGTCGGACTTTCCCATACGTCATCGGAAAGTCTCAGGTGGTCTGGAGGCCTGGTGCATCTAGATCACACACACACACACACATCGTGAAGCTCTCCGTCGCCGAGTCGGTTCGGAGAGGCGAGCTCTTGGGGTCTTTATACGTGCGCGTCCTCCCGTGCTTCTCAAAACCAGCCAGCCGTCATGGCTTCTACCTCTGTCACTGTGCAGCCGCAACCCTCGGCCGTTTCGCAGCCATTCACTTCGAGCGATTCCTCCGTTTGCACGCGGAGGTCTATCGACGTCCCCATGTCCGGGCCTCCGCCCAATCCGCCGTTTGTCTTCCCGGCTCGAGACCCCGAGTCCCAGTCCACAGTGCCGGAACCGGAATCAAGACCCCCTCCTCCTCCCCTTTCGCCATTCTCGTCCAACCCGGGGCCAGGCCATGCGTCGACCACATTGACATTGACACCTCCTCGGAATCTTGGCCATCGCCGTCAATATAGTGAGTTTATCGGAGGACGCGGCAGTCTGGCACCGATGAGCAGCGCAGGAGAGAATCCTCCTCCGGCTCCACCGACGCTTCTCCCAGCCGGCCCTGGATTCAGTGCCGGCGGCCCCGGCCGGCGTGGCCATGCACATCGCCGTTCTGCAGCCGTCTCGAGTGTGGATATTGCTGCCATTTCCAAAGCTCTTGCCGCAAACTCGACTGCTGAAAGCGCCCCGTCGACTCCCGCAGGCATGAAGCAGCAGCGTACCTTCTACGACGAAATGGCCAAACAGATGTCGCGCTCCGCCTCGAATCTGAATCGGCCGACGCCCCCCGCTTCTCCCGGCAGGTTGACGGATCGAGAACCCGTCTCTCGCGCCGGTAGGTATGGCGATTCTCTGACGGTGACCCCGCGTCCTCTCTCGACTATCTCCTCGGAGACTTCGAGTAGCCTGTCCACGGTTCGGCCAAACCACTCCGTTACCAACAGCACCGCGTCCGTCAAGAGTAACGGTGCACCAAAACCCAGACCGAAGACGGCTGATGCCTCTCTGATCCTCTCTCCGAGTGGGGACGACGGTCCTGCAGATGGCTCGCAGACGAAGCGGCCGCTCTCCGCGTCTGGCCGTTCGCCTTCGCCCCGCAGTGCATCCTTCTCGGAGGTCCGTGATGGATCGTCGAAATCGAAGCATCCTTGGGATAGTGTCGGCTCTCATGATGCTTCCAAGCGTACATCGTCGGAAGACGAGTCTTCGGACGCATCGTACCATCGCACCTCTGGCGAATCTTCAGGGTCGAAGTCGCAACCGGGTAAGAATGGCAAGGCCAAGAAGCAGAAGAAAGTGCGCTCTTGGGCTGGTGCTCTCTTGACTCGGGGCAAGGGCAAGAAGCACTCCAAGAAGCACGGGGCCAGGGAGACTCCATCTTCCCCGCCTATGCTTACCAGGACAAATTCAGATGTTGGATCACTCTCGTCAGTCAATTTCGATGAGGATAGCATAGTCATTATCCGCACCCCCACTAATCCTAATGACCCCAAACCGCCTAGTCTCCAGACAGACATTCCTTCCACCTTTGAGAACTGCTGGAAGCCGAGGAGTTTTTATGAACAGACTGCAGTAGCCGACCTGCATAGCCCTGTGATCGACCTCGATGCCGCTTTGGGCCCATTTAATACCCCAGAAATGAGCTCCAACCGTATTGCCGGCAGTGGGTTCTCCATTGCCACCAGGCGAATGTACAGCGGGGGGCGACGGGGCGAATTTGTCGGACCTGAGATGCGCTATCATCGCCGGGCTGAAAGCGCTCCGGAAATGCCTCCATTCGATCGCAGTTTCCTTGGCGGCTGCACGCTGGCAAACCCTGATGTCTTCTACGAGGAGGAAGAGGACGCCTTTTTGGCTGGCAATCAGTCTCCAAAGGCTGGCGATGGTGATGAGGCCGGGGAGAATCACGGCGTCAGTTCGAATGTTGGTGATAACGCAGCGGATGAGTCTTCTGGCAACGACACACCGAGGGCCGTAACTCCAGGAGCGACAGAAGAAGGCCATACCTCTTCGCAGGACGAGGGGTTAGGGATCCAGATGAATACCTCGCATATCCCGTCAGATGAAAAGGCCACTTGTCCACCTGACCGCGAGAGTGATGTTGCAGCACAACAGCGCCAGGCTGTCAACCCGCAGGACCATGTGGCCGAGCAACCATCTCAACCTAGGCATTCGGTGGAGATTGTTCAGTCAGATGGCTGGCGGTCCCGCTCAGCCAGCCCTCCTAGTCCAGATGTCTCGCCTCGTTGCTTGCCGGTTGATAAGCGTGCGACTACTTCCGACGACGTTGCGGGCGATATTCCTCACCTTTCGTTACCCCCTGCTCCTTCATTTCCGAACTCAAATTTCTCCTCCCCGGATCCGTCTAGCGTCTCATTCGACGCTCCGCGCTCGGGGACGGCCTCATCGACGATGACGGACCGTCACCTGTTTCACCCCTCGTACCGTGATTCAACCGTTGAATTCCCTCAGGGCTCGGTTGAGGACGTGCCATCCTTGACCAGCAGCGCTTCCACGATGACGAATAATCTGTCACGATTCTCGGCCAGCTTTTATCTTCGTCCTCCTGGTGAGCGTGCGGCGTCTTACTCCGCCCCTGTTCCTCGTCGCACAAGCCATTCCAACGCTGCAAAGCGGTCCAGTCTCGCTAGTCTGTCGAGATTGGTTGTTGGCGGCTCACACGGAGAAAGGAGTAAACTATGTTACGAAGAGAAGGCTCCGGGAGACGAAGCCGAAAAGACCAAGAAGAAAGGCCACAGAATTAGTCGTCTTATGCACTTCTGGAAGACGAAGGAGAAGGAAAAACACAAGGAGAGTGCGGAGCAGTCAAGGTAGGCGCCTTGATCGGTTCTCCGCTCCTCTCGATTTCTTTCCTTTTGTTCTGTTTCCAATTCTGGGCGCAAAGTGACGGTACGATACCATGGGCAGATGGGATGGACAGTGAGTTATGGAGGCGTATTTATTTTCGCTTATCTTTACCTTGTGACTTCCCAAATTCCGACATCTCTTGCATCGGCAGTTTTATACTCTTTAGCTATTGGCCCTGACTGTAGATAGTCACGCTGTCTCAAGCACTTTTTAAAACTTGGGATTGGCTTTGCAGGATGGTCATATGCTGCCACACTCGTTTTCTTGAGAAGATATCTTACGAACTCCCTTTTTTTCGGCACGTCTATTCGGAATCTCAAAGAGTATCTGAGCTCTCGTTTCCTTTTCTCGACTCTCGTTCATGTCCCGTTTCCAATCATGATGTTACCATGTCCGTCCATTCCTCGAATATCTGATGTATCTATCATTTCGCCATGTTCGGTTGTCCTGTTGAAAGCTCTTCACACTTTATGAAAACTTTGCAGTGTTTCGGTCAAGGTCCTACATTTTCGAGCTGCTTCTTTTTGCTAGCCCAAGGCGCGCTTTGCGGGTGGTTTTGTTTCTTTTCGGGAAGCCAATTTTCCTTTTAATTTTTTTTTCCCCTCTTAATAATCTTGGCTTCCCATTATAGTTTTTCTGCCATTTTCTCTCTGGGGCAGACGGTGGAACTCGTCAGTTTGAGCTTTTCTTGTCAGAGTCTTTCTGCTTTACAGGAGCGTGCTTTCTATCCCGCAGAATTTGTCCCCAGAGCGTTCCAGTTGTCTAGTTGTCAGAATGAAGCCTGCCAGCCTTGTTTGACCGAAATTGCTGTCCGGAGTCTTAGAAAGCCGTAGTAGGTTCGCTGTAAGTCAATTCGTGTAGAGACGGTTAGTCATGGGTCAATTGCAGGCCAAGATTGAATTCATCCCGGAACACGAAAATCAAAAACTGAAATCTTTGGCCTTCAGAGCCAACTAAATATATATATATCATAATGGGGCCACCACGACGGGGCGCCCCGAAGAAAGCTGCGCCTAATGATCGCAGCAATAATAAGAAAAAAGCAGACAACAAGGAAAAGAAGAGAAAACCTGAACCCCGGCCCCGCGGAGGGGCGGCTGCACGAGCCGGGAGCGGGCAGCATGACGAAGATCAAAATCAACATCAAGCCGTGGATCGTCTGCTCAGCGCGACGATCCCCCTGACGCTCCAGCAGCTGCTTCTGAACGTGATCAAGTCCGCTCTACTACTACCTTCACGCCGTGGTGGTGGTTTCTCATCCTCCCGCGGGGAAGATCCCGATGCGGAAGCACCCACATCAGAGCAGCAAAAGGAAGAGGAAGAGAAAGAGCTAGACATCAAACCCCTCATCCAGACGATCAAATCCCACCTGTACAACCGCGACTTTGCGGCCGCGTTTGCGGGCGCCAGCGAGGAGCACCTCCGGGCGTATGCGCTTCGGTGGAGCGCGACCAGGGCGCTGGGGTATGCGGGGGTGTTGAAGGGTGTTGTGAGGGGTCTTCTTTTACGCAAGAACCTGGGTACAAGTACAGATGAAGAAGAAGGAGCGGATGGTGCTGTTCATATCCAGCGGGAGGGGGATGGTAGTGCTACGAACCATGTTCATGTTGTCTGTCTTGGGGGTGGTGCTGGAGCGGAGATTGTGGCTCTCGCGGGGGTTTGGAGGGATATGAGGGATGAAGGAGAGGTTGAAGCGAGGGCGAGAGCACAGGAAGAAGAGATCTCTGCTGGTGTTGAGGGGATTTCTTTGGACGGTCAATCCGGGACAGATGTTCCAGTGAATAGAAATGGGACGTCTTCGAGTTCGGGTCCAGATAACGGCCCTGCTCTTCCAGAGCAAGAGCCAGAGAAGAATATCGATCCGGCTACCCAGAAGAAGAACGGTGAGAATACAAAAGAAGATGGGAAGACCGTTCCATCCACAGTGAGACTTCCCAATCTCTCCGTGACGGCCGTCGACATCGCAGACTGGTCTGCCGTCGTCGACAGATTGTCCAGGGCAATCAAATCGCCCGCTGTCCCGGGCACGAAGGGGCACTCTGCACCCTTACTTCCCACAGGTCCGGAAAAGGAGGTCCAGGGAGGCCGTTTCGACGTGCACTTCCAACGGGCCGATGTCCTTGCGCTTACGGACGAGGAGCTGAAACGTCTTTTGTTACCACCATACTCCGATGTTACTTCGGAAAATGGCACCACGGGCCATGGTGGTGGGAAAACAGTCCTCGTGACGCTCATGTTCACCCTGAACGAGCTCTTCTCGACTTCGATGGCCAAGACAACCGCGTTCCTGCTCCGCATGACCGACCTGCTGGAGCCCGGGACGATCCTCCTCGTCGTCGACAGCCCCGGGAGCTATTCCACCGTGTCTTTTGGGAAGAAGATGAGCAGTAGCAGTGGGAACGCGGACTCGAATAAAGCAGAACAGCAGCAGCAGCAGAGAACCTACCCCATGAGGTTCCTTCTCGACCATACCCTGATGTCTGTCGCGGCAGATAAATGGGAGCGTGTCTTCTCCCAGGATTCCCGCTGGTTTCGCAGAGAGGCTGCGAAACTGAGGTATGATGTTGGGGAGGGGGCTGGGTTGGAGGATATGCGGTTCCAGATTCATATATATCGACGGTTGGATGATGGTTAAATTTGAGTGAGTTGGACTATATATACATATATAGCTTTTGATCCTTTTTGGAATTGGGGAAAATTTTGATCTTTTCTGATTTATGTTGAAACTTCAAATCTATGAGCTACTTGGATATCTGCTGTTGATTTAAGAGCAGCATATATGATCTATTTTGTCATACTTGTGAATGATACCGCGAGACTTATTATGAGTGATTTGGTATAGAAAGAAGCTAGATACTGGAGAACCATGACGCTTACAGAGTTGCAGTTTGCCGCTTTTGGAATAGTATTTTCATTATCCAGGATATCCATATTTCACATCCATCTGGTCGAAGGCCTTTCGGTGAATCAAAGAAGCAGGGAGTAGTCAAGATAGATCGTCATTTCATAGACGAGGTTCGCAACGAAGAGACATTGAGTAAGGAATTTATTGCTACATGAGGTAAAATCATTCGGGACAAGAGTCAACCCCAGGAACCATGCATCCCAAATACCCATCTGACACTAATGCACATGTGCTCGTTGGTCTATGGCTTTTCAGCCACGGACGTTTGCCGTGTCAAATTTCCATCTCGAAATAACTCCGCTAGGTTCTCAGACCGAGCAAAAGGCTGGTGTTCTTGCCGCCCTCCTTCCCATCGCCACCGGGCAGATACGTGACATTGGGGTTGTTCGCCAGCGTCTGCGCAATCTCCTTGCTGGCGTCGATCCGACGGATCTGGATGAGGCCGTCTCCCGCCTTGGCGACGGCCTTGCTGATGATCTCCGCGCTCTCGGCCTCTCCCTCGGCGCGGATGACGTTGGCCTGGCGCTCCTGCTCGGCGCGCTCGACGATGAAGCGGGCGCGCTCGGCCTCCTGCTGCGCGATCTGCTTCTGCTCGACGGCGCGCGTGAACTCGCGGCCGAAGGTCAGGTGCGTGATGGAGACGTCCTCGAGGGCGATGTGGAACTGCGACGCGCGGCGCATCAGGTCCGTGCGGATGCGGTTCGAGACGGCCTCTCGCTGCGTGATGAGCTCCGCGGCGTCGAACTGGGCGACGATGGCCTTGAGGACTTCATTCCCGATGGAGGGGAGGACACGTTCGTCGTAGTCTATGCCGTAGGACTGTAGGAGAAGACGGTCAGAATCGAAATAACCTAATTCAGTTTTTATATATATATATATCACGTACCTGGTAGATCTGGGGCAGTTTCGGCACCTCCGGGCGATGGAGCACTCGCAGGGTCAGGCTGACCATCTGCAGGTCCTTGGACCCCGTCGTCGTCGAGATGTTGCGCGGCTTGGTCCGCACATCGTAGATGATGGCCTTCTGCAGCCAGGGGATCAGGAAATGCGTGCCCTCGTTGACAACCTTGTCCTGCACACCGGTCAATCGGTCGAAGATGACAGCCCGGGAGCCGCCCTTCACGTCGTACATGGACTGGCTGAGGAGGAAGATACCACCCCCGACCGGGATGGCCCATTTGTAGACGTTGTAGAGAGCATTCGCCGCCATCCTGGACAAGGCTGGTCGAGAGGACGTCGATGGGTTGCTGGTTGCGTCTCTCCCCCTCTCACATTTCTTGATGCCGGCGGGGAGCTGCGTCACGGGTCACTTTTCCTGCTTTCCGTCCCGATCGGGCTTAGCGCCGGATGCCGCGCCAAACGTTCCTAACTTCGCCCGAGATCCTTTCGTCGACGTCGATTATTATTCCACCTCGTCGCTTCTGCGTCTCGCTACCACCGCGCTCGCTCCTCTCGACCAGTTTCGTCTTTTCACGTCTCTCTATCAGTCACAATGGGTGGCCAATATCCTGACCCGAAGCACGGAATGTGAGTTTTTCTGCCTGCCTCTTCCCTTCTCCGCCGGCTGCGTTTCCCTTGCCTTTTGCTCCTCTCGTCCGGGCCGCTCCGCGATGCGATTGCGTCTGGACAGACCGGGACCTAGCAGCCCCATTGGCTTTGGCGGATTATCGCATATTCTTGAATTGCTTGCTGACTATAGGTTCTTTCTACAGTTACCTGGGTGGCTGGGGTGCCCTCGGTAGGTCCAACCCGATCGCGAAATGAAACAAATACCACGGACAGAGTTCAATTGCCAGACCATCAGACGCCGTGCCTTTGATTGAGCATCCGTGGAGTTGGAAGGGGACAAGAAGAAGGACTCCGAGGCTGACTTGCATACGCTGCTTCATGATGAATGATAACAGGCTGCCCCACCCCTCAGAAGGGCATCGTCACCTACTCCCTGTCCGCTAACCGCCAGAGACCCATGGCGGGTGCCCTCCACGCCGCCATCTTCAACACCTGGAGACGCTTCAGGCACCAAGTGCTCTACGTCGCTCCCCCTTTCATCGTCGCTTACGCTGCCATGAACTGGGCCATCGAGAGGTATGGGCGTGAATATCACAGTTTCCAATTGGAAGAACATGGGCACCTGAGGAATTTAATGGATCTGAATGCTGACGTTTGTTTTTCTTTCGCAGGAACGAGTACCTGAACTCGAAAGTCGGCCGTCTGGCTGAGGGAATTGAGGAGTAAATTCCCGGTTTCGGTCAGGCTTTTGTTTTTGGGAGCGGTCCATGATTGCGCTGTACAGTAGAAGGCAATCGAAAATATAGAAAGGGTTCTTTTGTTACTATGCTCCATATCGTTTACATTATTTTAGCGACATATGGGCTATTTGTGCCAGTATAACTTGTCCGTGCCCTGATAATGGCAATAACATCTGCTTTGATTGGCCCGACCAGATATCGTCTTGGCAGCCATGGCCATTGGACATGTCGTGGTCATCGCGACTGGGTTGTGGAAAGATCCACGGATTTTTCTACGTCAGTCAGTCGATTCGATGACATTTCGACAGACGAGCATGATTGCGTGGTCTACTTCACAGTTCTATAGAATCCTGGCATTGAAAGAAGCCAATTGGATTAAATTGGATTAAAAAGTCACAGTAGGTCGCAGATGGATGGAATGTCTTCATCGAAGATTTTTAGGATCTTTTCTTTCCCTTTTTTGTCATGATTGATCAGACTTCTCTTGGGCTGTAGCAAAGATGTGTCCGACTAATGTTCTCGTACACCGGTGCTGGTGATCAAGGCAGAAAAGAGCAAGTCCATGCGGGAAACCCAGGCCGGCCGAGTTTCGGCTGCCGCCGGCCGGTGCGTCCCTTTTCAGGCAGCCCGGTCTCTGCCCAGTAGTAGTAGTGCCTGGCTGGGCGCCGGCCGGATCCCCCCACCACCACTACCCGCTTTTTTTCACGCGCTCTTGGGAGGGGCAGCGCAAGGGGAAAAAAAAATCTCGTCTCCGGCAGATGCTTCTTCCTCGTCTCCAGACCTGCCTTTCTTCTCTTCCTCCTTGCACCACGACTTTCTTTCCCTCTCGTCCTCTGTTTTCTCCCCGGTCCATCCTTCGACCCCGCCAGCCGCTTTGTTCTCTCTCTCAGATCCGCACTCTTCGATCAATTCCCCCACCATGAGCGAGCTCACCCACCCCACCATCATCGGTTAGCTACATTCCTCACCCTAGATAACATCACCAGCGACCCCTCCCCCTCCCCCTCCTCGCCCTCTCTGGTCGTCTAAAACGTCGACCTTTTGACGCTTGCGACTCAATTGATACCGTACATGGTTAATCTGTCTCGACAGAGAGCAATGATGCTGACGATTCTCGTTTCACCTCCGCAGATGGATGGTTCCACGAGAGGTCGGACATGTGGCCCGGCCAGGCCATGACCCTCAAGGTCAACCAGATACTGCACCATGAGAAGTCCAAGTACCAGGACGTCCTGGTCTTCGAGAGCAGCAACCACGGCAACGTGCTCGTCCTGGACAATGTCATCCAGTGCACCGAGCGCGATGAGTTCTCGTATGTACCTTCCGATCCGTTTCTTTTGTCCTGTTGCTTTTTCCACCATTCAAATTTCTCTGTTCACGGCAGGAATTGAATGGAATTGGCCGCTCGTCTCTTCTCTAGAACAGATGACAAGACGGAATTGCCGTGGCTGACTCGGATATACCTACAGCTACCAGGAGATGATCACCCACCTCGCCATGAACTCGCACCCGAACCCGAAGAAGGTCCTCGTTATCGGAGGCGGAGACGGTGGTGTCCTGCGCGAGGTTGTCAAGCACGAGACCGTCGAGGAGGCCATCCTCTGCGACATTGACGAGGTATGTAGAAAAAAATCCCTTTCTCTCTCCTTTTTTGTTTTCAAAACAGAAGTGCCCACTAATCATGACAACTCAAATAGGCCGTCATCCGCGTCTCAAAGAAATACCTCCCCGGCATGAGCATCGGCTTCCAGCACCCAGCCGTCAAGGTGCACATCGGCGACGGCTTCAAGTTCCTCGAGGACAAGAAGAACGAGTTCGACGTGATCATCACCGACTCCTCCGACCCCGAGGGTCCCGCCGAGTCCCTCTTCCAGAAGCCGTACTTTGAGCTGCTCTACGGCGCGCTGCGCGAGGGCGGTGTCATCACCACCCAAGGTTGTTCGTCGCCTTTCCTCTGATCTCTTTTCCTTAAATAAATGCCCCGCTGCCCTACCTTCTCCCATTCCTATCCCCTTACGCCCGCAACACCCCCCGCCCCGAAAAAAGTATTTCTATGGACAAGATTTTGTGACTTTACTAACGCCACCCTCCCCAACCAACCCCCCGCTCCGAACGCGGCGGGCTCTGGTTGTTGGGCACCGTTGCATCGCCTGCACCACGTACAGCTGAGAACCAGTGGCTCCACATCTCGCTCATCACCGAGCTGAAGAAGGCCTGCAAGGAGGTCTTCCCCGTCGTCGAGTACGCCTACACCACCATCCCGACCTACCCCTCGGGCCAGATCGGCTTCATGGTCTGCTGCAAGGACCCCAACCGCAACGTCAAGGAGCCGCTGCGCACCTGGTCCCGCGAGGAGGAGGAGCGCCTGTGCCGCTACTACAACCAGGATATCCACCGCGCCGCGTTTATCCTGCCCAACTTTGCCCGCAAGGCACTGGATGTCTGAACTTTGACGAAAAAAAAAAAAAATACCTTGAAAAAGGCTCCGCAACTGAATTGAACTAGGCGAGCAAGAGCCATGCGGGGCCAGGAAGATGCTTGAATTGATTGACTGATCTGATGATGTCAATGACGATGATGAATGTGGTTCAAACCACTTAAAAAATCAACGCAAGATGAAAATGTCAGATCCCAACAACCTCGAAAGGGGTTCTGAAAACAGAAACAAATTCATGCGAGAGCCATCTGCTCTCGGAAAGAAATGCCCGGGGATAAAATGGACAGACGTTTTTCATGGACTGGTCAGGTGCATATATATGTGCCTTTTGTTTGTAGTTTAGGTTTGTACGCAAATGCAATGATACGATTGTATGACATGCGTAACAAGGTATTCCTTCATTTTTTTATTCTCCTCATTCTAATATTCTAAGAGACATCTCCGGCGGTAATATATAGGGAGATCAAAAGTGAACTGGTGGGCATCAAGGGTCAATAACAATCCGTCAAATTAAAACTTTCATAACAACACGCCCTCATGCGGAACATGTCCAAGAGAGCATCGTAATTCTATTATCCATCATGGATGAGCAGCATGCGGAAAGCAGACGTTTACAGGATCTGCTGGAAGGCACGGTTGATGGGCGAGCGGGGCTTCTCGCCCTTGTAGAAGTCGATGGTGGCGATGGCACGCTTGCTGATGCCCTCAGGAGTGAACTCAAATTTCTGTTCACCGTTAGTAACTGTAAAAAAAAAAAAAAAAAATCGTGG
>JGI26051J44788_1000950_pt1 | contig 11663 bp, 9 predicted proteins | sample HigsolmetaGSP13D_FD_44788 | JGI IMG/M metagenome (IMG submission 44788) | reverse complement strand
TGCGCAGTACTTTCAATGCATAGATCCCCGTCCGGTCGTCTCTCGCAGCCTTCAGTCGTGTCAGCCACACACGGGCAAAGGTCCCTGGCAATCGATGTCGCATTAGACTGAGCACTCCGGGTCGGTCAACAGGCAGGGATGTACGCACCTGTACCAAGCGTGCGGAGAAGCTCAAAGTCTTCTATCTTCAACCTTTTGGTAGAGAGTCCCAACTGCTGACTATGTGTCGGACGCTCGACAGTCTGGGTAGCCATTGGGATGGCTAGAGATCATGTCTCGAAAAGAGCGAAAAGACGTGGGAGTGAGACTGGTGAGGAGCAATTGGGGAAGTGGTCCTGCGGGTGGCAGATCACAAGCCGGACGGCGAGACGACGGCCATCTAATTGAATGATGGCAGTGACTGGGAGGGCGGGGATGCGGCGGGATGGTGGGCTGGAGAGCTGCCCAGCTGGCTCTGCTACTCTGTTCCGCTCTCGCTATGCTCTGACGTCCCCGGGCGGGGCCGCGGGCGGGCAAGCCACGCACCGCCGCCCGTGGCTGCGCCCCGGCCCTCTCCGCCTCCGCCGGAGCAGCCCGCTCTTACGTCTACGAGCTCTGATATGTGTGGGAAACGCTCCTCTGCTCGACCAAGTACGTTCCGTTTCTTGAACAGATACTCAGATCTATATGCAATTACAGCGTTCTCGGGTACAAGGCATGTCATAACAAACACAGGTCCGGCTGGCGTCGTATTCCATTTTCTCACTCCTTGTTGAGATGGCCCAAGCCCCTAGCTTTGCCCTGAACCGAGCCATCAAAGGGGAGGGGGGGGACCACATTTCATCCACAGGATTCATATAATATAAAAGACGTAAGGTCTCTAACAGCATGCTGCAGTTGAACCCCTCTCCATCCAATTACCACATTCAGCTCTTGGAGTTCAGAATCAGACCAACAATCAGCCTGCAGAGCGTCAGTTGGGTCCATCTTCAGCCTCATCGCGAACATCATACCCATAAAGACCAAGAACCTCGCCAAAAATCAATATCAGGATCATTCCAACGTAAACCCGGGATTGTTGCATGTACGCTCGTACGCCCTCCAGCGACTATCAGCAACAGCACCAACAACAGTAGACCCACTGGCACACTCACCGCATCTCCAACGATGCCAATTGCATATCCAGCCGCCACACCTGCCAAACCGACGGAAAGTCCGGAGGCAAGATGCATGAATCCACTGTCACAGCACATCAATATCACGCAGCACCCAAGGCAATCCATCTAGTCGAACATACGTATATAGGCTCATATGCTGTGTCGGCGGCGGCGCCATGTCTCCGGCAATGAGGACGGCGATAACGAGACCGTAGACAGCAATAATACCCGACATAACTACAGGAATCAAGGACTAGTGCACGTCAACAACAGCTGCTCCGCACCTGAACGAGCGACCGTCTGGATGTGCCATACTTTCATTATCAGATCCGGTCTAAATGTACCCACTCCGGCAATTCCTATGCCGGACTTCGCGGTCCCGTATGCTGCTCCCAGTGCTATCTGGTGTGTGAGTTGCTGTTGCCGCTGACAGGTTATTTCCCGAAAATGGTAGGAGACATACACCCGAAGATCATCTTCGAGCCTGTCAGCATAGATTCCACGAACAGAATCATTGCGAGGGGGACTCACCGCAGCTGCAATTCCCGCCTGCATACGCACTGTCAGCGACAGTTCAGGAATGACAAACGCAGCAAAGGGCAACCTACAAAGGAGAAGAAAGGAGCGAACTTGGGCGAGTAATCGCTGTCTGCCATGGTGACGGATGGCGGACCGCTTCCGCGGTGACCGGTAGACTAAAGTGCTTCCTGCCGTGAAAGCTGAGAAGGATACTCTCGTGGACGAGGCGACGAGGCGCGCTTTACGCCTTCATGTGCCAGCAGTGGAAGAAGTCGGTTCCGAGACGTCGAACGCGAGGGCGTCGCGGGGCCGGGAGGGAGGGGGAAGGGCGCGAACAGAGACAAACGGCACGAGTCCTCGCCCCTGGCAACCAGCTGGCCGATGTGCTGGTGAAGGCGAGGGCGGTTGGGATAATGGAGGCGTCCAGGCCGGCTTGGGGGAGGCCAAGAGGTTCCAAGTTGCTCGTCCGGGCCGCCGTAGAAGCGGCCGCCCGTGGCCGCGTGCACTGACGAGCACCTGAGGATCTTGGCCTATCCGGGCTAAGCAAAGACATGTGCCTGTTCAAACCAACAACCCCGTGCTTTTCGATCACGGACACTACTGACAACCTCCAACATCTCCATTCCCTCGGGCCCCACGTCTTATCTCGAGACTCTGCTCTCAGGCATCCTGCATTGGACATCCCACACGGGCCGAAGGGGATGCTGAGGGTATGACTGCAGGAGCCCTGTTCCCCCGTCGCGCCCAACGCTCCTTGCGCACATCGGTCGGTGGTCCCCAGACGGTCTCGACGCCTGCCCCCCCAACGCTCCTTTCGCCGTCAGGACGAGATTGAGGCATGAGCCGTGACTGAAGAAGCCCTCGAGTTGGGTCTCTCGGATTCCGTTGCCTCTTTCTGCCGAGTCTCATTGTCCGCAACTCCTGTATCTGACGATCCAAACTGCTATCCAGCGACGTGCTGCGCCATCTCCACGAACAGCTTCAACACGCTACCTTCGACTTCCAGCTACGTTCCCGCTCCATACAAGGTTTTTGGCTGCTTGGACCGTTCTATTTGAAGGAATCGGTGACCTATGGCGGATTTGGGGTCCCAGCAGGGCCGGAACTACCGGCCGAGCCCTTATGGGCAGCATGCCTCATCTTTCCAGCGTGATGCTGCATTCTCTGAGATCTTCGGCGGAGCACCACCTCCTGGCCGTTCGCAGACAATGACATCACAAACCCCCCAGTTTTCACAGGAGCGGGCGCACACGATGTCCTCAAACATCCCGCACCCTCAGTTGCAGAGAGGTCCTGTGCCGCCTCTGCGGCAGGGTCAGAACGGATATGGACAGGGAACGGCAAATGGATATCCTCAACAAAGGCCGGCCAATGGGCCTATGTCTTCCCAGCCTCCTCCACAGAACCTCCCACGGCCGTACCCCGGACGTTCCGCATATCCCCAGCCGCAGCGCTTGGATTCACGACAGGGCCAGTTGCCCCAATATCCAAATCCCAAAATGCAGCAGAGTCGACCCGGTCCTCAGCCCGCTCTTAATTCTGATCCATACAGGTCAAGGTCCATGGCAAGAATGGGTGGGCCGCCGACGTACCAGCCGCCACCCAGTTCGGCAAACACATTCCGGCAGCAACCGTACCATTCTGCGGTACCACGGACTCCCCAGGGGCGTCCAGTCCCAGAGAGACACGGTGACGAGCGTGCCATGTCTCTGAGCTCTTACTCCACTTACAGTGACCATGCCCAGACCATCAGCACCGGAGGAAGAGTGATCCCGAACAGACGGCCGCCGTCGGGTGCTGAACAACCAGCTCCTGAAGCCTTCAATGGTCATGACCAGGCTGCAAGGGCACGACGCCCTAGTGAAGCATCTGTAGCTTCTCGGACCATGTCCATGGCGTCGACTGTGATGGGAGATCGCACCATGAGCATGAGCATGCAAAACAAGTCTACGCAAAAATCGGGCAGCCAATCCACTCCCGTTCAACATACCTCGCATAGCAGGCGGCCTCTTGTGTATCCCGCCCTGCTCTCGCGCGTTGCAGATGTATTCCGCGAGAGAATACCGCTTGGTGAGCGACAGAAAAACGGCCTGACATATCAGAACGCATTTTCGGGCGCCGAAGCAGTCGATCTGATAGCATATATCATCAAAACCAATGATCGGAATCTGGCTCTCCTGCTGGGACGTGCTCTCGATGCGCAGAAATTCTTCCATGATGTCACGTACGATCATCGCCTACGGGACGCTCCAGGGGAGATCTATCAATTCAGAGAGACTATGGGAGAGGAAGCACCTAGCTCCGAGGTCAACGGAGTTTTCACACTACTGACAGAGTGCTACTCACCCACCTGTACCCGCGACAACCTGTGTTATTCCATCGCTTGCCCGCGGAGACTTGAACAGCAGGCTAGATTGAACTTGAAGCCTCAGCCAGGCTTGCGATCTTCCGCATCCAGGAGCAGTCTCCATGGCGATGAAGAGAACGAGGAACAGAAACTGTGGATCAACATGGTCCCGAAGGAAATCGCTGATAGCATCGACGACAGGGAGAAGAAACGTCAGGAGATCATCTTCGAGATCATGTATACCGAGCGTGACTTCGTGAAGGACCTGGAGTACTTGAGAGACTTCTGGATGAGACCATTGCGCTCTGCAGGTAATACGAATCTTTCTCCTATCCCAGAGCATCGACGGGAGAAGTTCATCCGCACAGTCTTCGGCAACTGCCTGGAGGTGTGGAAGGTCAATTCTGCTCTGTGCGAAGCTTTGAACGCGAGGCAAAAGGAAAGTCCCATTGTCAATACTGTCGGTGATATCTTCCTTGAGCATGTGCCCCGTTTTGACCCATTCATCAAGTACGGTGCCAACCAGCTCTACGGAAAGTATGAATTCGAGAAGGAGAAGGCGTCAAATCCAGCTTTCGCGCGTTTTGTCGAGGAGACGGAACGTCTGAAGGAATCCCGGAAACTGGAGTTGAATGGTTACTTGACCAAGCCAACGACCCGATTGGCGAGGTATCCGCTTCTTCTCGAAAACGTGCTCAAATACACCAAAGATGACAACCCGGACAAACAAGATATTCCCAAGGCCATCGCTCTTATCAAGGAGTTCCTGCAGAAGGTGAACGCGGAAAGCGGTAAAGCCGAGAATCATTTCAACCTGGTCCAGCTTAATGCGGCGTTGAAGTTCGCTCCGGGCGACTATGTCGATCTGAAACTTACCGAGGAGAATCGCCAGATGCTTACTAAAATGGCCTTCAAGAAGAGCCCGACGGACAGCTCGGAAGTTACTGCATATCTCTTTGATCATGCAGTACTACTGGTGCGGATTAAGGTTGTCAACAAACGCGAGGAATACCGGGTCTACCGGAAACCAATCCCTCTGGAACTCCTTGTTATCACGCAGATGGATGAAGTGCTTCCAAAGCTCGGGATTTCCAAGAGACCTTCCTCGAGTCTTATTTCTGGCAACAAGACCGCCAACAATCCCCCGGCCAACCCGAAGGACGGTTTACCGATTACGTTCAGACACCTTGGAAAGGGTGGCTACGATCAGACGCTCTACGCTACCTCGCAGCAACAACGGAAAAAGTTCATCGAGATGGTAGAAGAACAGCAGAGGAAGTTGAGAGAGCGGAATAGCAATTTCTACTCCAAGACTGTCCTTTGTGAGAACTTCTTCACAGCTCTTAACCGGGTTAACTGCCTGGTACCCATCGGTACGTGTATCATGTGCTCTAGCTTCCTGTGGCAGTACTAATCTTGTCTTGCAGACGGTGGTCGGAAGTTAGTCATTGGTACAGACAGCGGCATCTGGTTGGCAGAGCGCTCGCCGAAAGACAAGAATGCGAAGCCAAGAAGAGTCATCGAAATTAGCTATGTCACTCAGATCGATACCCTGGAGGAATATCAGCTGCTTCTGGTTCTCGCCAATAAAACTCTTAGTTCTTATCCGATGGAGGCTCTGGAAGCACCAGAAGGTCAAAACTCGTTGGCGCGGCGCCCGAAGAAGATCCAAGGACATGCAAACTTCTTTAAAGCGGGCATTGGGCTTGGCCGCCATCTAGTGTGCTCTGTCAAAACCTCTGCCCTATCGACCACAATCAAGGTTTTCGAGCCGATGGACAGTCTGGCAAAGGGGAAGAAGAAGCCGGCCCTTAGCAAGATGTTCCAAAGCGGGCAGGACACTCTGAAGCCCTTCAAGGTTAGTAGTAGATTCTCCAATCTCTTATTTCCATCTGAGTCTTGTAAGACATTCTCTGACACCTGCACTCAGGAGTATTATATACCGGCGGAATCTTCTTCGGTTCACTTCCTTCGTTCCACTTTGTGTGTCGGTTGTGCTCGTGGCTTTGAAGTGGTCAGTCTCGAAACCACTGAGAGCCAGTCATTACTAGATGTGGCCGATACCTCTCTTGATTTCGTCGCACGTAAAGAGAACGTCAAGCCAATCCACATTGAGAGATTGAACGGCGAGTTCCTTTTGAACTATAGCGACTTCTCGTTCTTTGTCAACCGAAACGGCTGGCGCGCTCGACCCGACTGGAAGATCTCGTGGGAAGGCAATCCCAACGCATTTGCACTGTCATATCCTTACATACTTGCGTTTGAGCCGAACTTCATAGAAATCAGACATGTTGAGACCAGCGAACTGATCCATATCATGACCGGAAGAAATATTCGGATGCTACATTCATCGACGAGAGAGGTATGGTTCCCAATCTCATATTGCTGATCGCGCGAGTTTTTTTCTGACACTGGCCCCTTCAGATTCTGTACGCCTATGAAGATGAAGCAGGTGAAGACGTTGTGGCAAGTCTGGATTTCTGGAACAAGCCACAGCCTTCCTCCTCTTCCTCTTCTTCTTAAGCCAATGGAATGGAGGATATGAGAGATACCTCTACTTGTTTCCTCTACGTTTCGACTGTTTCATTTGCGGTTAGAACAACCTCTTCTTTGGGTTGGCTTTTCGATTCTGCATTGTGAGTTCATCTCCTCTTCTTCGAGAGCGCTTCTCGCTACGCAACCTTTTTAATAATCCTTTTTTATTGATCTCTCTCCATTGCAGCGGCATCATTTGCCCTTTTGTGTGTTTTTTGTGTACACTGAAGCGCAAATATCACATACTTTTCCTATTCTTTTTTGCTGATTACGCGGCCGCCATATACTCCTGTCATGTCGCGATGCATGTCTGGTTTTGGCCTCATTCCATCGATGGTGCTGTGTATCTAAAGCAACAGTCCACAAATTACTTACCCCCTCACCAATACCCAGAACAAATTTCAGGGAAAGCTGGCGCTGATATTCTCACGAGTTTTCAGTGAATTGAGAAATATTTCTGCCTGTTTGTTATTCCTTTTGTTAAACTTTTTCTCCCTCCGCGTTTTTTATTTACTTTCTTTTGGACGGATATCGAAATGAATTGAAATGTAAACAGCCCTTTTTGTTTCTTTATTATTTATTATCGTACTATTTTTTTTTCTCTTTTGCCTCTTCTCTTCTCTCTCTAGTACTCTGCGTAGGTTGGTATCTATATCTATATAATCTGTGATTCTGCCATGTAAGCTCTGCTTCGAATATCTAGAGAAATCGTCTGTCTTGAGTATGTCTCCCTAGCGCAGCGGTTGACTCGCTCCCCCTTGTGTAGATAAGGTACTGCGTAACCGGCCGGCTCATTGACTCTATCCGTCATCCCAATGCGATCGAAGTGGGCCAATTGGCAATGAATAAATAAATCACCGGAGTTGAAACGCTGTGCAGCACCTAGAGTGGGTTCGTTGAATCAGAAAGATTTTTAAAATTGTGTACCCTGGAGTAGACTGGCAGAAGTATATAGGTATAGATACATAATGGTGATCGAATTATGAAAAAGGTTGTTGATATAATAATAATCTGAGCAGTGAGTTCCTCAACTGACATACCTGAAACAAAAAAATGAGGTTTCGATGACAGACAGCTCATTCAACATAGATAAATAAGACCAAGGCAAGCTTGGTTCCTTCAGTTCTACTGGATAATAGAATAGAATAGAATAGCGTACTGAGTACTTACATAGAGTCAGTCTCCAGTGGACAGACACTTGCAGTGAGATATGTATGTACAGTACTGCACGCTACTGTATAGCAGCGCTGTACCTAACCTACCTTGCCTAGATAGTAGAGTGGATGCGTGTGTATACTGTACATAACACATGACACTACGGTATGTGGCCAAGTTGAAAATTAATACACACAAGTCTGGTCTTAGAATACACAGCAACACAGGAGAGAAGTTGTCCAGTCTACTTTTCTTACTTCTGATCCGAGTTGATGCTTCTGCGGGCTTCATTCAGGGAGGGAAAGGAAGAGAAGGAGCGTGACTGAATCAATTTATCATTGATGAAAATTGGGGGCCTACGTGCGGAGTGTATGCGGTGTGAAGTGTATATATATATATATATATATTATGCATATCATATCTAATTCCAAAATAAATGGTATGTACTAGATTTCTCAGCGAGATAGGAGGTCTAGAATACCTACCTACTGGCCTCACATATGATATATCTGTCTATCTTCAGAGTCCAGTTGATATATGACTGATATCACTAATACTTTCTTTTCGTACAGTACACTTCAGCTCAAACTACCCAAGCCACATGTCACGTTTTTGTCTCAAATACAGCATTTATTCCGACAAGACCCTGACTTTGCTGTAGAGAAAGGAAAAGAAAAAGTATCTTATTCTATTCTTGTTATCAGATAGATCATCTGCCTATACGCAAAGATAACAATGAGCTAAGTAGTGGCTTGTAGCTACTTAGCTAGGTATGAGGTACTGAGACAGGTACTGTACCTATCAGTGATGTGTGTACTAATTGAATGCCTTATTGTTGAGCAGAAAAAGGCGAGATTACCTTATATCTGTCTTGCAAGTTTCCGACCTTATAACTCTAACACTCATACACTGATCAATTGCTAACAATATATATATATCGGTGCAACATGTACACTGCATATGTTCAGTTGTGCTATAATATGTACAAACCACATATCCAGAAAAGCAAGCACAGCACAGCAGAGCATGCGTAATAAGTTGAGAGACAAAGCTCGCTGGTGCGGGGGAGAGGGAAAACTGGAGCAGGGCAGTCGGACTTTGTCTAGATACGACGACGACAATTATGATGACGATGATGCAGCAATTCCACTAACTACATTTACTTAAATATGCAGAGTAGACATGGGGCATTTTTATATTTTTGGAAACAAGATGCTCACTTGAAGAATAAGAAAAAGAATAAGAAAAAGAGAAAAAAAAAAGGTGGTGATCAATCCTATCTTTGGTCCTGAGAGCTAGCTACTGTCCAGGAGGTTAAGGCAGATACTTACTGAGCTAGGAGGGTACACCGTATTACAGCACACCCCAGTGACGTGATGAAATATAAATCGACAGAGATGGTCGAATTTTCGTCCCAGAGGGGATGCTTGCAGAGCTTGAGCAAGTTGGCCTTGATAACTTAGAGTCGTAATCAAATTCGATAGTATGTAGCTCTCGAAACACATAAAAGAACTTGGAAAATGATAGATGGTATCAATACGACCCGGAAGAGCGAAACCTACAAATACAGACGCACAAAAACCTCATCCATAAAGGAGATGCATGTTTAGCTCTACCTCACTAGAATACCAATATACTGGATCTAGCTAGATAGGTTACTTTTTTCTTCCTCGTTTTTTGTGCTTCTCAGCTAGGAAGACATAAAATGGAGCGAGACATGAACCAACGAGAACAAAAGGAAGAGGGAATCTTGCTGCGCTGCTAAGGGTGAGGACATTTGATGCCAAAGAAAAAGCAAGAGCCAGTGGTAAATAAAGGTGGTTAAAGAAGCAATGGGCAAAAGGAAATGGTTTGGAGAGTCTCAGTCCGGAGGCGATTGTCAAGGATTAAAAAGATGCTATCTCCAACCCGGATATGGTATACCACCCAGGTGCTCGAAAACAATAAGATCTCTGGGAAAAAACACACACGTAAGAAAAAAAAAAGATATAAAAAAGGAACGTAGAGAGAGAGACAGGGCGGATTGCGTCGCCCGCTTTCCCTTCTCCGCCTCCGTGGAAGGCAGAAGGCGGATGAGACATCGACAGCGGAGCCCTTCTTTCCCTCTTTCGAATACTATCAAGCGCCGTTTTGCCGTCTACACGACCCTCCTGCACTCCTTGTCATATTCAGTGCGGCCACAGGTTCATCAGCAAAGTTAACATCCCATCACCAGCCGCGGTGTCAAACCGAGGAGCTGCGTTTCTCTCCAGGCATCACTACTAAGAGTCCGGGTATATCTACGAGTCTCCATTGAGCTCCTGGTGAGAGCTGTGAGCGCTGGCCTCGCGCTGCATGCGAGCCTCGATTTCCCTCAATTGGCTCTCGCGAGCCAGCAGCTCCTGACGCTTCTCTTGGATCTCGCGCTGCACCTTGAGTTCGATCTCGCGAAGCTTCTCCTCTTCACGGCGCAGCTGCTCCTCCTTCAAGCGAACAGACTGGGTGGCCAGATCCTCGGGGTTCATGGACGAGTCATGGCTCCTGTTGCAGGTTGTCAGTCTGGGTGATGTGAGAGTAGGGATACAACAAGGCCACACGTACATGTTGGCACCCTCGACGCTCTTGCTAAGCTTTTCGGTACGGTAGTTTTCATAGAGGAAATCGTGGGTGATCTCCTTCAGGTCGGCCAAGTGGCTGTGGAGCAGAGCGCTCCGAACAGCCAGGAAGTCAGAGTGTCGGGGGTTTTCAACCTCCACTATACCCCATGGGTACTGTCTTGCTCTGACCTTCTTGCCATTGACTTCGACGAACTCCTCGGAGCCAACGATGGCAAACGGCAACATGCCTCGCAGTTCCGCATTCTCCTCGACGGTGTCCTCGTCGTCCTCCTCGATATCGTAAGGGAAGTTGTAGATGGGAATGCGGTAATGCTCGATATCCTCCATAATCAGCTTCTTCGACTCGGCAAGCTCAGCGGGAGTGAGCGAATCGGCCTTGCCAATGACCGGGATGACGTTTACACGTGGTGACAGACGCTTCATCAACTCGATATCCAGCTCGCGCAAGCCGTGACCGGTGGGCTGGATAAAGTAGAGCAGGGCATGCACACGGTTGTCCCTGAACCTGGGGTTACGCTTGATTCGCGATTCCTCGGCCAGGATGTCATCGTATTGGCGCTCGAGGTATCCGACAATCTCTGCAAAGCTGTGCGGAGATTAGCCATCAGGGGCGGGGGCAACGCGCGCGGGTATATCCTCGTCATACCTGGCCTCATTGTCAATCTGGTCACCGAATCCGGGGGTGTCGACGATGGTCAGGGAGATGCGGGTGCCTTCCTCATCCAGCTCTAACTCTGTAAACATCAATTAGCTTCCCCCAATGGTGGTTGACAAGCGCACATGGCAACCTACCGACGGTGACGGGCTTGATGCGGACACCTTCCTCCACGTGAGCGTTGGCAGGGTCATCGCAATCCTTGCTCTCGAGAACCTTCTTTCCGCAGAGAGTGTTGACAAAGGTCGTGCGGCCTGTGCGGCGCAATTCACTATTAGCTGACGGACCTGCCACGGCCATTGCTTGGGTACATACCGGTTCCACTGGCGCCGCAGACCATCAAACAGAACTGAATCCCCTTCTTGACATTCTTCTTGCGACGGATCTGGATCTGACAGTAAGATACGAGTCCACACGGAGCGCGAATGGGGAGGCGACTGGGGAACGAGACCGGATCCCCAAGACGGCCATCTGGGGAATCCGGGAGGCAGTGAAGGACAGCAGACGTACCGCGCCGAGAGCCGACATGGTGGGCTATATGGAGAGGGACGGGAGAGACTGAGGGAGATGCACAACGATGTGAAGTGAAGGAGAAGGGAAGGAGGAGAGAGAAGGAGAGCAACGAGGGCAATGGGGTGCTGCAGAAGAGGTGCGGTGCTGGTGGAGGAAGCTCTCCTGAAACGAGATGGCCTTCCGGGGGGGGGGGGTAGGGGCAGGAG
>JGI26051J44788_1000949_pt1 | contig 11683 bp, 10 predicted proteins | sample HigsolmetaGSP13D_FD_44788 | JGI IMG/M metagenome (IMG submission 44788) | reverse complement strand
CACTTTAAAGAGACACGCTATAAAACCATTTATGAAACTTCTTATCTAGATGGCAATCAAGAAAATTCGAAGTTAGAAATATTTATTCCTTTAAACTTTTCTAACTTATAAATTTATAAATTTTAAAAAGAAAATTAAAATGAATAAAAAGATTAATATATAAGATAAATACAATAAAAGATAAGAAGAAATTCGGCCACCTCCTATATATTTGATACCCTCTCCTACAAAAAAACTTGTAATACCAACCCCATTCGTAATTCCATCAATTATTCGTCTATCAAAAAAATGAGTTAATTCGGCCAATGCTCTTATAGCATCAGTTAAGGATATTACATAAAGAACATCCATGTAGCCACGATTATCTGACCAATCATATATGACATTTTTTATTTTTTCAAAAACAATTTTATTTTTATTAGGAACACTTTTAACAAATGAATTTTTAAAGTTAAAATTTTGTAAAGATGAATAAACAGGCTTATATAAAAAAGACGCTATAAATATTCCGAGATAAGCTATACTCAACGAAAAACCTGCATTTGTCACAAATTCATACCAATCCACCGAATTGTTTGAATTTTGATGTAAAAGGTTTATATCTGGAGTTAACAATTTGGATAATATATCCAAATCCACTCTTTGTTGATTGAATTGATTAAAAGGGATTCCTATGGACCCAACGAAGAAAGTAAATATGCCTAATACAAACATAGGAAATAACATAGTACTATCCGATTCATGGGGATACGAAAAAGTGTTCGTAATGCCAAAATGAGTAATAGTAATAAAGGGTCGCGACATCTTTCTTATATTAATAATACTGATAATACTGATTGGATATATTTTATTCCAAAAAAAAGAAATCCTTTTATTATTCATTGTTAATAAAGAGAATAAAGGAATTTTATTTTTCTTTTTCTTTTTCTCCTCTTTACCCCATAGAGACATTGAATAAAACGAGTTATTTGTTTTTCCATTGTAATTTTGAAAATTAACATTGAAATATCCTTCAAAAGTAAGTAAATAAATCCGAAACATATAAAATGCAGTTAATCCTGCTGTAGAACAAGCAATTATTGCAAAAATCGGTGAATACAACCAAATATCATTAAGAATTTCATCTTTGGACCAAAAACAGGCAAGGGGTGGAATACCGCAAAGAGACAGTATACCTAATAAAAAAGCAGTTTTTGTGATTGGTACATGTTTTGTTAAACCCCCCATAAGGACCATATTCTGACTTTTATCTGGAGAATATCCAACAACCGCTTCCATTGAGTGGATGATTGATCCGGATCCTAAAAACAACAATGCTTTTGAATAAGCATGAGTAATCAAATGAAATAAAGCGGATCGATAAGACCCAATACCTAGAGCTAACATCATATAACCCAATTGAGACATTGTAGAATAGGCTAAACCTCTCTTAATATCTTTTTGAGCAAGAGCTAAAGTAGCTCCTAATAGTAATGTTATTATCCCTATCAAAGCTATTATGTTCATTATGTAAGGTACAACTATGAAAAGAGGAAGAAGCCGAGCTACAAGAAAAATCCCTGCTGCTACCATAGTAGCAGCATGTATAAGAGCCGAAATAGGAGTAGGTCCTTCCATAGCATCGGGTAACCAGACATGAAGGGGAAATTGGGCGGATTTGGCAATTGCACCAGAAAATAATAAAAGAGCACACAAAGTAACAAATAAAAAATTAACTTCATTATTAGAAATCAATCTATTGACTATTTCAAACAAACCCCGAAATTCGAAACTGCCCGTTATCCAATAAAAACCTAAAATTCCTAATAATAAACCAAAATCTCCTACACGATTAGTGACAAACGCTTTTTGACAAGCATTCCCAGCGATAGGTCGTGTGAACCAAAAACCTATTAATAGATAAGAGCATACTCCAACTAATTCCCAAAAAATATAAATTTGTATAAAATTAGAACTAGTAACTAATCCCAGCATTGAAGTATTGAAAAAACTCATATAAGCAAAAAATCTTAAATATCCTTGATCATAAGACATATAATTGTCGCTATAAATAAGAACGAGAATTCCAACAGTAGTAATTAAGATTGACATAATAGAAGTAAGTGGATCAATCAATTGTCCAAACTCTAAAGAAAAGTCATTATTGATAGTCCAAGACCATACATATTGATATATATAACTGTTATTTATTTGCTGAACAGACAGATTGGATGAAAAAATCATAACTATACTTAACAATAAAACACTAGGAAAAGCCCACGTGCGCCGAAGATTTCTTGTTGCCGTCGGGAAAAGTAGGAGTCCCACTCCTAGTAACATAGGAATTAGAACTGGAATGAAAGGTATGAACCATAAATATTGATATGTATATTCCATAAAAATAAATAAAAATCTTTTTCTTCTTCTTAATTAACTGTTTCGGATTCGCCAGTTCTTATTTTTTTTTTTCAAAGGAGTCAGTTAATAAAAAAATTAAGATATGTAAAACTAAAATTGAATTTCATAACCTTTTCTAATCTTAATTATTTGAAAAAGATTTCAAATCCTTCAAAAAAAAAATGAAATATATATAGAAAGAAAAGCGATTGTAGCCTTGTGTTATTTATTGTTCTTTATTTTCGTCGTGCTATATTTATATATGTAATATAATAAAATAATCAAAAAGTTTAATAAACCAATTGAATTTAATAAAAAAAAATAAAAAAAAAACTTTAACAATTATTTCTATTAATTGGTTAGGTTAGTTAAATTGACCAAGCTCGAAAAAAGAGTTCACCTAATTGAAATTAAAATCTTCAAATTGAAATGAGACTCGTAGTTAATCTGTTAAAAAATATATCATTTTTTTTTAGAGAAAAGAAGGAAAGTCATTTTACATTTTAATAATTCCTTCAATCAATTCAAAAAAGCATTGCTTAATTATTCTGAATAAACGAACTAAAATACATAACTCTTACTTTATTGGGTTAAGTTATGGGCTGTGTCTGTCTTTTATGAATCATATCAAAATAAACTACTCTTTTTGTTGTAATTATTTGTCCTTACTCGCTCTAAAGATTAAAACATTGTAATACGTAAATTTTAATAAATAATAGTAATTGAAATTTTCATTTTTTGAAGCTTCAAAAAAGTAAGTATTTACTTTTGATCAATTCTAACTTCTTGATTTGAAATGTTTTTGTTTTGAAGAGAGTATAATTTAATTTAAACAATAAATAGAGAATTAATAGTATTAATAGTAAAGAACAATTGGTTTTGAACAATAAATGTCTTTCACATTCAACTATAGAAATAAATAACTTATTATAATTTTTTAATGGCCGTTCCAAAAAAGCGCACTTCTATATCAAAAAAACGAATTCGTAAAAATATTTGGAAAAGGGAGGGGTATTGGGTAGCATTGAAAGCTTTTTCGTTATCGAAATCTCTTTCAACAGGGAATTCAAAAAAATTTTTTGTACAACAAGAAATAAATAAATAATCAAACGTTGGAATAATTGGAATCTATCTCTGACTCTAAAAAAAGTAAAAAGTATACTTTAAGTTTCATTTTTCGGTTCTTTTCTGATTTCTTATAATATTCTATAAATATTATAAGAAATCATAATAAATCATTAAAAAGAAAAAAAAAATCCAAAAGGAATGATTCCCATTCCTTAATGTTTTGAATGTATCAATATGAAATTTAAGTAGAATAAAGAGTCTTTTGTCTACTTCATTTTTAAAATGATATTTTTTGGTTTGAAAAATAAAGAATAAATAGAAGATATAAAGTTTCAACTGTCTTTTTAGTATCTTTAATTATTTTATAGATGGGAATTCATATTTTACCCATCAACAGAATAATAAGATAAAAAGTTTTGTCTTTTTCTATTTTTATTAGACTATTTATTCTATAAGATTCTTATCTAAGAGCAGATATAAATAAGATCTTTAATCACAATTAATGAGTCGTTGAAACTAATTTATTAAGTTTAAAATTTATTTTGTAATTTTCTGAACGCTCAATCGCTTTTCTAAATCATTATCAATATATAATATATCTAAATATTAAATATATTTAATATGGTGGGATTTCGATAGAAATTGAAACCCTTTTATTCTATGATACACCCAATACTGAACCTCATCTAATTAGGTTGCTAAATACTAACACAAATCCTTTATACAGTGAAAACTCGAAGTAGTAATACAGGGATATGCAAATTAGTAGTGTCTATACTCATGAAATTGTGATCGATAATAACCCTTATTTTTTATTCTTTTCTATTTTTCAACATTTTATTTCTTACTTATAGTGTCAATTTTATTTAACTTAACATTACATTAACACCGGAGTTCCTCTCGTTTATACTCTCCTAAAATGGAGCTTTTGTAACTAGATAGTTTTAAAATAGTTTTTAAGAATTCACTTTTTGTCTCATTTATCTTATTTTAATTTCTTTTATGAATCTAAAATAAAAAAAAAATTATTACTGAACGAAAAAAACAATAGGATTCTTTTTGAAAATATGTTCCAATCGCTATTTTTAAAACTAGCTTTTATTCATCAATTTCAATGTTTCCTATAAAACTAAAAAGTATTGCATGATTAAGTACTTTAACCTCGACGATTGAATCAAAATGGGTTATTATGATTTCGAACAAGCCGCTATGGTGAAATCGGTAGACACGCTGCTCTTAGGAAGCAGTGCTAGAGCATCTCGGTTCGAGTCCGAGTGGCGGCATGGCATCTTATAAAAGAGTAAGTCCTAGAATAAAAGAATAAAAAAAATTCAATTCCCGATTCCTATAATTGTGAGACCCCCTTTTTATAATTTTTATGATATCTTCAATTTTAGAGCATATATTAATTCATATATCCTTTTCGGTCGTTTCAATTGTAATTACAATTCGTTTACTAATCTTATTAGTTAATGAAATCGCAGGACTATATGATTCGTCCAAAAAAGGCATAATAACTACTTTTGTCTGTATAACAGGATTATTAGTTACTCGTTGGATTTATTCGAGGCATTTACCATTAAGTGATTTATACGAATCATTCATTTTTCTTTCATGGAGTTTGTCCATTATTCATATGGTTCCATATTTAAAAAAACACAAAAACCATTTAAGTGCAATAACCGCGCCAATTGTTATTTTTACCCAAGGCTTTGCTACTTCTGGTTTTTTAACCGAAATGCATCAATCCAGAATATTAGTACCTGCTCTTCAATCTCATTGGTTAATGATGCACGTAAGTATGATGGTATTGGGCTACGCAGCTCTTTTATGCGGATCATTATTATCAGTAGCACTTATTGTCATTACATTTCGAAAAATAATAAGAACTTTTGATAAAAGCAATAATGAATCATTTTCCTTTGGTGAGATCCAATACATTAACGAAAGAAACAATGTTTTATGGAACACCCCTTTTATTTCTTCTAAGAATTATTATAGGTCTCAATTGATTCAACAATTGGATCATTGGAGTTATCGTATTATTAGTCTAGGTTTTCTCTTTTTAACCATGGGTATTCTTTCGGGAGCGGTATGGGCAAACGAGGCATGGGGCTCATATTGGAATTGGGATCCGAAGGAAACTTGGGCATTTATTACTTGGACTATATTCGCGATTTATTTACATATTCGAACAAATCCAAATCTGGAAGGTGTAAATTCTGCAATTGTAGCCTCCCTGGGATTTCTTATAATTTGGATATGCTATTTGGGAGTCAATCTATTAGGAATAGGGCTACATAGTTATGGTACATTTACACTAACATCTAATTGAAGACAGGATCTGATAAATACAAACAAACATGGGACAGCATATATATTATATAAGAAAACGTCGTGTAAGCCATCGAGAACCTTTTGAATCAAAGTAGTGATTCAAAAGGTTCTTACAAAACAAAGGACAACCATATATGGTTAAAATAAAAGTCTAATGCATTTTTTTATCTTTAACTTAATTTAAGTTAAATTTAAGAGAAGAAAAAATACTTCTTTTTCGTTTTCTAATTGTACAATTTTTTTTTAAACATATTATTCTAGTTATAGTATAGTCTTGCTCTTTGATTTTGAATTTTATTCAGGAAAATTTTTTATTTATAAAAAAAATTAGATATAAGAGTTTCGACCTTGTCAACTGATAGTGAGAAAACGAAATCTGGATAAAGACCAATACCTATTACAGGTAAAAAGATAGAGATAGAAATAAATAACTCTCGCGGTCCAGAATCAAAAAAATAAGAGTTTGGGGCATACAAAAACTTGTATCCATAGAACATTTGGCGTAACATAGATAATGAATAAATAGGTGTTAATATCGTTCCTATTGCCATTACAAATGTAATTAGTATTTTTTGTATTAAAAAAAAATTTTGACTGGTAATTATTCCAAAAAATACTATTAATTCTGCAACAAAACCACTCATCCCCGGTAATGCAAGGGAAGCCATCGATAAGATACTGAAAGTCGTGAATATTTTTGGAACCAGGACCGCCATTCCGCCCATTTCGTCGAGATAAACAAGACGTATTCTATCATAACTCGTTCCCGCCAAGAAAAAAAGTGCAGCGCCAATAAAGCCATGAGAGATTATTTGTAAAAAGGCTCCATTGAGGCCCATATCGCTTAGAGAGCCAATTCCTATAATTATGAAACCCATATGAGATACGGAGGAATAGGCTATTCTTTTTTTTAAATTACGTTGACCAGGAGATGCTGAAGCTGCATAGATTATTTGAATTGTGCCTACTATCATCAACCAGGGAGCAAATATAGAATGAGCGCGGGGCAAGAATTCCATATTGATCCGAACCAACCCATACGCTCCCATTTTTAATAAGATTCCGGCTAGAAGCATACAAGTACTGTAATGTGCCTCTCCATGGGTGTCTGGTAACCATGTATGGAAAGGTATAATCGGTGATTTAACAGCAAAAGCAATAAGAAATCCAATATAGAATATTATTTCCAGTGCTACTGGATAGGATTGATTAGCTGATGTTTCAAAATTTAATGTTGGTTCATTGGAAGCATATAAACCGATACCCAGAACTCCCAGTAATAAAAAAACGGAGCTTCCCGCAGTGTACAAAATAAACTTTGTAGCTGAATACAAGCGTTTCTTCCCCCCCCACACGGATATAAGTAGATAAACGGGAATTAATTCTAATTCCCACATGATGAAAAAAAGTAAAAGGTCTCGAGAAGAAAATAATCCTATTTGGCCGCTATACATTGCTAACATCAGGAAATGGAATAATCGGGAATCTCGAGTAACCGGCCAAGCCGCTAAAGTAGCTAAAGTGGTTATAAACCCTGTCAGTAAAATGGGTCCTATGGAAAGTCCATCTATTCCCAATCTCCAGTAAAAATCAAAAAAATCGATCCATTTAGAATCCTCCGTGAGTTGCATTAATGGATCATCCAATTGGAAATAATAATAGAATGCATAAGTTGTTAGAAGGAGTTCTATGATGCATATAAATAGAGTATAGAGCCTAATTACCTTATTCCCTTTATGAGGGAGAAAGAAAATTAAGGAACCCCCGAATATTGGTAAAACGGCAACTATTGTTAACCAAGGAAAATAATTCGTAGTAAAAACAAGATACACTTGGACCAGAAGAATCCGTGCTCGAAAACAAAATATATATATATTTTTTGTTTTCGAGCACGGATTCTTTTGTCGGTAAAAAAAAACGAAATGTATTCAGGTGGGGCTTTTGGACCGTATCAATAAGCGAGGCCCATGCTTCGAGTTGTTTCATGCCATAAATAAACTCGAACACTCAAGAAATCCGTTGGACAGGCGGATTCGCATCTCTTACAACCAACACAGTCCTCTGTTCTTGGAGCAGAAGCAATTTGCTTAGCTTTACATCCGTCCCAAGGTATCATTTCTAATACATCTGTGGGACAAGCTCTGACACATTGAGTACACCCTATACACGTATCATAAATCTTTACTGAATGTGACATTGGATATATAATTTTTTGAACATCATAAATTTTCGATCTAGTAGAAATGAATTATACATTAACATTAGACACCAGATGAATCAATGATTTACCAGAATTTTCTAATCAATCTGCTTCTGAATCGATTCATGCTAGAGGGCCAAGATGCTTTGATTTCTTACATTTTTTGTAAACACGATCAATATATTATGTATCATCCACGATAATAAATATAATTCGCCTTGATAAATATAAATAAATAGTATAATTTCTATGATTAATACTACTTATTCAACAAATTCGATTGATTGATACGAGTTGATTTTCTGTTACGATAAATTGAGGAAACAATGGCTGGTCCAATAGCTGCTTCAGCGGCTGCAATAGCTATAACAAAAATTGAAAAAATATTTCCTTTTAATTGGCGACTATCAAAAAAATCAGAAAATGTTACAAAATTTATATTAACTGCATTTAGTATAAGTTCAAGACACATAAGGGCTCTAACCATATTTCGACTTGTGATCAAGCCATAGATACCGATAGAAAATAAATAGGCACTCACAACAAGTACATGTTCGAGCATCATTGAACAACTCCTTATCAATTTCGATTCATTTCAAGATAAAAACAATTTAATGGGTTCAATTAATTATAATATCAAAAAGTATGGAACAAGGGAATATTTTAGTATTGGTAATATATCGAATAAAAGAATTTCATTTTTAGACAAAAAATCTTCAAATAAAATGGAAGTGGGGGGAAAGTGATGTGATAACATAGAACAAAGTGAAATTTGGACTTTTCTTATTATATTAATACTTTTCTTATTATATTAATATTAATAGTTCGAAAGATTTTTTATTGACGAGCCACAGCAATTGCGCCTATTAAAGCAGCTAAAAGAATTATCGAAATGAGTTCAAATGGAAGGAAAAAATCTGTTGATAAATGAATTCCAATTTGTTGACTGTTACTTATCAAATCCTGCTCTATAATCTGGTTTGATCTGGTAGTCCAAATAATCCCGTACCATGACGTATCTGAAATAGTAGCCGTTAATAGACAAAAAAGAATTGTACAAATCAGCAAAGTAACCCCATCCCCAACAGTCCAAAGATTCAAATCTTTGTAATATTCTGAACCATTCATAAACATCACAGCAAATATGATTAAAACATTTATAGCTCCCACGTAAATAAGTAGCTGTGCGGCAGCTACCAAATGGGAATTTGATAGAATATAGAATAAGGATATACAAACAAGAACCAGTCCCAACGAAAAGGCAGAATAAATTGTGTTGGTAAGTAATACGACTCCTATACCTCCTAATATAAGACCTGACCCCAAAAATACTAAAAGAAAATCATGTATCGGTCCAGGCAAACCCATTATATGTAAAGAGATAAATAAATCGAAATTTTTTTCATGACCTTATTGACCCCACCAGGAACATTTTTTTATGAAAAGTTTTTAATTGAATTAAATCCTAAAGAATGTGAATTGATGTAGGTACAGCTATTGGACTAATATAATTATAATATCATTTTTTATCTTAAAGGGTAGTTTTAGACTAGATATTTCTATTTTGAAATAATTCGAGATAGAGTCATATATTTTCAATCCAAATTGAAGCACGAACCAACCCCTCAATAGTTTTTTTTTAATTAGTGACTAAACAAAATAAACGAAAGAAACCGCATTCCTTTCGAGCAAAAGAAAAAGGACCCTTCCTAATTTGAATTTGAAATTACCATTTCTTTATCTTTAATCAAAGGATTTACTTCTTTATTTTTTATTTTATTTTAGGTGAATTTAAAATTGTTCGAATTGTATAATCGTCAATTACTGACATCGGTAAACGACCCAAGGCAATTTGATTATAATTCAATTCGTGACGATCATAAGTAGAAAGCTCATATTCTTCAGTCATGGATAAACAATTTGTTGGACAATACTCAACGCAGTTACCACAAAATATACAGATTCCGAAATCAATACTGTAATTAAGCAAACGTTTCTTTCGAATATTAGTTTCCAGTTCCCAATCAACAACAGGTAGATCCATAGGGCATACACGAACACATACTTCACAAGCAATGCATTTATCAAACTCGAAGTGTATTCGACCGCGGAAACGTTCTGATGTGATTAATTTTTCATAAGGATATTGAATAGTTACAGGTAAACGATTTGCATGGGATAGGGTAATCATGAAACTTTGACCAATATATCTTGCAACTCGTACTGTTTGTTGACCATAATCCATAACCCTGGTTACCATAGGGAACATATCGTAAATATCTATGAAAATCTTTATGTTTGTTTCTTTCTCTTGTTTGAGGCAAGCCATAAATATAGAATAAAGTATTCCCTTACAGCGAACTGAGTTGGAAAGAGGTTGTTAATAACAGATTGCCGAGAGAAATAGGTAAAAGAAATTTCCATCCCAGATTTAATAGTTGGTCCATTCTTAGCCTAGGTAAAGTCCATCTTGTTGTGATAGGAATGAACAAGAACAAATAAGTTTTGGCTAATGTAATAAAGATACCAATTGTCGTTCCAAAGACCTCACGTGCTTTATTTATTTCAAAAAGCTCGGCAACGAATATGTATGGAATAGAGATATTCCAACCGCCCAAGTACAAAACTGTTACAAATAATGAAGAAATTAATAGGTTTAGATAGGAAGCAACATAAAATAAACCAAATTTGATACCCGAATATTCGGTTTGATAACCCGCTACTAATTCTTCTTCCGCTTCCGGTAAATCAAAAGGTAATCTCTCACATTCTGCTAGGGAAGAGATTAGAAAAACGATAAACCCTATAGGTTGACGCCACAAATTCCAACCCCAAAAACCATATTTTGATTGAGCCTCAACAATATCAACTGTACTTAAACTATTAGATAATCATAGTCGGCGATAACTTCACTGTTATCGTCGCTATTACAGAACCATACATGAGATTTTCGCTTCATACGGCTCCTTTACGGCCATAAATAAATCTAAGGACCGAGTCCGTATTATTTATTTTGATTTATAAGATAAATGGGTTCAAAATCGAGTAAACGGCCCCGAATTCGACCACTTAAATTCTGTATGTTCTATAATAACTAAAAAAACGACGTCTGAATTGATCTTATCCTTTATTTAATTAATAATTAAGAAATAATTATTTGCTGAGTAATAACTTTGAGTCTTTAATAAAATACTGCTTGTAGAAATATCAATAACCCGTCGTTTTTTCAGCGGCTGCAATAGCTATAACAAAAATTGAAAAAATATTTCCTTTTAATTGGCGACTATCAAAAAAATCAGAAAATGTTACGAAATTTATATTAACTGCATTCAGTATAAGTTCAAGACACATAAGGGCTCTAACCATATTTCGACTTGTGATCAATCCATAAATACCGATAGAAAATAAATAGGCACTCACAACAAGTACATGTTCGAGCATCATTGACCAACTCCTTATCAATTTTGATTCATTTCAAGATGAAAAACAATTTAATGAGTTTAAGTGACTAGAATAAAAAAAAGTACTGAATAAGGGAATCTATTGCCAATAGATCAAATAAAATAATTTCTATTTTAGACATAAACAATCTTCAAATAAGATTGAAGTGAGCGGAAATGGATGTGATAACACAGAACAAAGTTTCATTTTGATTTCGGTTACTAGTTCGAAAGATTTATTACTGGCGGGCCACAGCAATTG
>JGI26051J44788_1000947_pt1 | contig 11697 bp, 8 predicted proteins | sample HigsolmetaGSP13D_FD_44788 | JGI IMG/M metagenome (IMG submission 44788) | reverse complement strand
CTGCAGGTCTTATTTACGTATTTAGGTGAATTGGGTTCCCTGAAAGAAGGCTATGGTGCCTGGGATGCCTTGAAATATGTACTCTGGGGGGCACCGAATTATCTTTATGAAATCCTGCCAATTTCGGCACTGATTGGCGCGGTACTCGGTTTAGGTACATTGGCTTCCAATAGTGAACTGATCATAATGCGTTCAGTCGGAGTCAGTCTGTGGCGGATTGTCGGCTGGGTGATCCGTTCAGCATTGCTATTGGTCGTATTATCGTTTGCCCTGAGCGAGTGGGTGATTCCATATACCAATGAACAGGCCAAAGCAGTCAAAAGCTATAACAAGCCAGTCAAAATTGGTGAAGTGAAAGGTTACTGGACGCGTGAGGGTAATCGCTTTATCTATATTGATTATGCCAACGCCAAGGGCCAGCTGAAAAATGTACAGATGCTGGACTTTGATGACAATTACCGACTGCGGGGTACTCTGGATGCCAAGCAGGGTGAATTCGTCAAAGATGGGGCTTGGAAACTAGATAGCACAGAACAGTTTGATATTTTACAAAACGGCAATGCGACACTGGTACAGCATGATGAGCAACCACTGGCTTTGGCCTTGCAGCCGAAATATGTGCATATGGTGACGATTGATCCGGAAGATTTATCGCCAAGCCAGCTGGTGAGCTTTATGAGCTATATGCATGAATATAGTCAGGTACCTAAAACCTATCAGCTGGCTTTCTGGCAGAAAGTCGGTTCGCCATTTGCCCTGATTGCGCTGGTAGTGATTGCCTGTTCATTTATCTTTGGGCCATTGCGTCAGCAATCGATGGGCTTCCGTTTGGTGATTGCGTTATTCGCAGGGTTAGGCTTCTTCTATCTGCAGGATTTTCTCGGTTATGCCAGTCTGGTCTATGCGCCGTCACCGGCATGGTTTGTATTTATTCCTATTTTGCTGATGTTTGCTATTGGCGGCTACTTGCTCCATCGGGCCCGCTAAACTACAGGAAAATAGAAGAAATCAATCGCAACAAGAGGCTTAAACCATCGTCTGGTCATGGCCTCTTTTTGCAAAATTCGGTAAACTAGAGCGATTAATTCGTAGACGAAAAGAGTATTTCATTATGACGGATGCAACTGCTGGCAAAATCCCTCACGTTTTGGTGATTATGGATGGTGTGGGTCATCGCGAAGCGGTCGAAGACAATGCGTTTTTAGCGGCTAAACGACCAAATTTAACTGCTATGCAGGAAAAGCATCCGCATGGTTTGATCTCAGGTTCAGGTGAAGATGTCGGCCTGCCTGATGGTCAGATGGGGAACTCTGAAGTCGGTCATATGAATCTTGGTGCTGGCCGTGTGCTGTATCAGGACTTTACCCGTATTACCAAAGATATCCGTACTGGGGCTTTCTTCGAACATGAAGTGCTGGTAGATGCGGTTGAGAAAGCCAAAGCAGCAAATGGCGCAGTCCACATTATGGGTCTGTTGTCTGAAGGCGGTGTGCACTCACACGAAGATCATATCGTGGCGATGGCTGAACTGGCTTTAAAACGCGGTGCTCAGGTTTATCTGCATGCGTTTCTCGATGGCCGTGATACACCACCAAAAAGTGCGCAACCCTCTTTAGAAAAACTGGATGCATTATTTGCTCAATATCCGGGCCAGGGTCGTATTGTCAGCATGATCGGTCGTTATTTTGCCATGGACCGTGACAACCGTTGGGATCGTGTAGAGCAAGCGTATCGTCTGCTGACTGAAGGTGAAGCAATGCGTACTGCAGCTACTGCAGTTGAAGGTCTGGAACAGGCTTATGCTGCAGAGGAATCAGATGAATTCGTAAAAGCGACTCGCATTGGCGACACTGTGAAGATTCAGGATGGCGACAGCGTCGTATTCATGAACTTCCGTGCTGACCGTGCCCGTGAATTGACTCGTGCCTTTGTTGAAAAAGATTTTGCCGGTTTTGAACGTAAGGTTGTACCGAATCTGGCGAAATTCGTGATGTTGACCCGTTATCAGGCGACCATTGATGCGCCAGTAGCCTATATGCCAGAAGCGCTGGTAAATTCTTTAGGTGAGTATCTGTCGAACCTGGGTAAAACTCAGCTACGTATTGCAGAAACCGAGAAATATGCGCATGTAACNTTCTTCTTTAGCGGTGGCCGTGAAGATGAATATCCAGGTGAAAAACGTATCCTGATCCCATCTCCAAATGTTGCGACTTATGACCTGAAACCGGAAATGAGTGCCTATGAAGTAACAGATGAACTGGTGGCAGCGATCAATTCAGGCGAGTTTGACCTACTGGTTGTGAACTATGCCAATGGTGATATGGTCGGCCATACTGGTGTATTTGATGCAGCAGTGAAAGCCGTTGAAGCCGTGGATACTTGCTTAGGCCGAGTTTATGAAGCTGTGATGGCGAAAAAAGGTCATATGATTATTACTGCAGACCATGGTAATGTGGAGCAGATGCAGGATTATCAGAGCGGTCAAGTGCATACCCAGCATACCACTGAACTGGTTCCATTTATCTATGTGGGTCCAAGCTCTGCAACAATCGCAGAAGGTGGCGTANTGGCTGATGTNGCACCAACCCTGCTGAACTTGATGCAAATTCCGGTACCAGCTGAAATGCAGGGTCGCAATCTTATTGAGCTGCACGCTTAATCTTTTATAAAACAGGTCTAAGAATGATAAAAACACATGGCAAGTCTGTAGTCTTATCCTGCTTACTGATGTGTTTGAGTCATTCCGCCTGGAGTGCTGTTTCGACCGAGATGGCACTCGATGAACTGGAAATGGATGAACAGGTCTATAATGAAATTCCTGTTACATCCATCCAGGAATTTGTTCAGATTTATGGCATCGTCAAAGATAATTATATTCAAGACAAAAATGACGATGTGCTTTTCCAGCAAGCCATTCAAGGTTTGGTGAGTGGCCTGGACCGCTATTCCCGCTATTTATCTCCTGAAGACTATAAACAGCTGCGTGAATATACTGAAGGTGATCTGGCCAGTATTGATTTTGATCTGCATTTTAATCCACAGCTAAAACAATGGATGGTACAAGGCCTAAGTCCGGATGCTGACTCTGCCAAACAAGGCCTTCGCAATGGTGTCACAGTTTATAAGATTGATGATCAGGTCTTGAGTGCGCTGAAACGTGAGCAGGTGCGAGATTTATTGACTGGTGCCATTGGCTCTACTTTAACGCTTCAGCTTTCTGCGCAAAGTGTACCGATTACACTGGTCCGCAATACCAAAGTGGATACCGAGATTAAATCGACTTTACACAGTAATCAGGTTCTGGTGCTGCAGGTCAAAGTTTTCCAGCAAGATACTGCTAATGAAATCAAGCGAATTATTGAAAGTTATTCAACCAATCGCCTGAAAGCAGTGCTGTTTGACTTACGTAATAATCCGGGTGGTTTATTGTCTGCGGCTGTTGAATCAGCAGATTTGTTCCTGAATCAGGGTATTATTGTTTCGACCAAGAGCCGTTCTGAAGGTAATCAGCAATTTCAGGCACTTCCAGGAATTGAATTTCAAAATCTGAAAGTCGGGATTCTAATCAATAACCGTTCGGCTTCCGCTGCAGAAGTATTTACTGCTGCTCTGAAAGAACATAATCGTGCCTGGGTGGTAGGGGAAAAGAGCTATGGCAAAGGGGTGGTGCAGAAACTGTTTCCTTTGAGCAATGGCTCTGCTTTGCAGATGACTGTATCGCAATACTTTAGCCCGAGCGGCAATATGATTGAAGGACAGGGGATTCAGCCACATTTCACCTATCCTCTCGGTCAGGATGCGCGTGAGGAGAGCTATCTGGATCACGTCACAGACTTGCTGCTCCTGCAGAAATAATTATTCCTCTTCTTCGGTATCCAGTCCGAATTTTTTCAGACGATAACGTAAAGAGCGAAACGACATACCGAGTTTTTTGGCGGCCAATGTACGATTCCAATGCGTCAGATTCAAAGCATTCAGCAGAATTTCTTTTTCAATCTTTTCTAAATACAGTTCCAGACCTTCCTCGGGGAGTTTCTTGGGAATAATGATCTGATCCGTAGATGAGGTCGGCTCTGCCAGATTTGCCGTTTCTGATTGGACGGATACCGTATGACGCAGTGGAGCAGTTTGCAGATGCTGAAGATCAATCTTGTCTTCATCACTCAAAGTAATAGCTCGTTCAATAATGTTACGCAGTTCGCGTACATTGCCCGGATAGTATTGCTCCAGTAAAAATTCCTTGCTCCGTTCCGTCAGTTTTTTCGCAGGAATCTCCCATTCCTGACAGATCTTTTGAACAAAATGCTCAGCGAGGAGCAGAATATCTTGGCCGCGCTCACGCAGTGGTGGTAAGACCAGATCCATCACGTGAATACGGAAGAACAAATCCTGACGGAATTTGCCTTGTTGTACCAGCGCATCGAGATCCTGGTGGCTGGCACTAATGACACGGAAATCGACATCAATTTCAGTATCGGAACCGACGGGACGAATGCGTTTTTCCTGGACGGCACGTAACAGTTTAACCTGCATAGATAGCGGTAATTCGGCGATTTCATCTAAGAACAAACTACCTCCATGGGCAGACTGAATTAGTCCTTGTTTGTCCTGAGTCGCGCCAGTAAAGCTGCCTTTCTTGTGGCCAAACAGTTCACTTTCCATTAATTCAGTCGGGATTGCACCGCAGTTAATCGCGATAAAAGGTCCTTCATTGCGGTTACTAAGACGATGGACCAGATTGGCCACCACTTCTTTCCCGGTCCCTGATTCACCAGTAATAAATACCGGAGCTTGAGAACGGGCAATTTTTTTCAAGGTGACCCGCAATTGCTGAATAGGCAGAGATTGTCCAATCAGCAATTTATGTTCTAATGAATCATTGGAATTATTCTGATAATAGTCTACTGGTTTATTCAGTGCTTTTTGCAGCAGTTGTTCCAGATGCTTTTGATTGATCGGTTTGCTAACAAAGTCAAATGCACCTGCCTTGAGTGCAGCAATAGCAATATCCATATTGCCATAAGCCGTTAGAACAGCTACCGGAAGGTGAGGGGAATGCTGGTTAATCCAGTCCAGTAATTGCAGACCATTGCCATCAGGAAGATTTAGATCTGTCAGACAGGCATCATATTGATGATCTGCCAGACATTTTTTCGCATCTTCCAGACGATGGGCAATATGCGTACGGATTCCCATGCGCATCAATGACATTTGCATGAGGGTACATAGATCTTCCTCATCATCCACCAATAAAACCAGTGGTTGTTGTTCCACAATATTTCCCCTTATTCCTTTTATGCTGTCACACGTTGACAGCTAATCCGAAAGCATGCGCCCTGTTCTTGTGAAATATAGTTGAGTTGTGCCTGATTGGCTTCACAAAAACTGTGTGATAAATATAGTCCGAGTCCCGTTCCATGGATAGACGTGCTGAAAAAAGGTTTAAATAATAATTCCTGATCATGGGTGGCAACACCAGAGCCAAAATCCCGGACATCTATCCATACCTTATGTTCATATGGGTGAATATTCAATTGAATATGGGACGAATCCGGTGAATTATGCCGGATGGCATTACGAATCAGGTTAATTAGAATCTGACGTAACTGGGCTTCATCGAACTGAATTGCCAGTGGTACATCAATATTAAATTGAATCTGGTCCGCCACATCTGCTAAATCTTCCTGAATAAACAGTGGTATAAATTCATTCAGCTGAATTACGACTGGATGGGTTTCTTTATTCTTCACCATATTCAGGGTGTCCTGAATAATCCGGTCAATCCGGGTGGCCTGTCGGCTAATCATCTGATGCAGNACNTGTTGCTGTTCAGGTTCAGAATCGAGATAAAGATCATTGGCCTGTACAATGGCAGCCAGAGGATTGCGAATTTCATGGGCAATACTGGCGGAAAGCTGGCCTAGAGCAGCAAGCTTTAACTGTTGCACCTGCTGATTAAGTTTGCGGGCATCTTGCAGCACGAGGAGAGTCAGAGTCTGGTGCGGCACAATCAGCTTTTGTACCTGCACGTGAATATTATAACGACTCTGCTGGGATTCAAATTGAAACCGCTCGCCATTTTCCAGATTTTCAAAACGGATCAGTTCAAACAGGTCATTTTGAGATTGGTATAACGAAAATCTTTCATGGGCATACATTGGCTCAATGCCGAGCAGATGACAGGCAGCCGGATTACTGAGCACCACATGGTAATTCTCATCTAAAACCAGATAGCCGGTTTCAATCTGTTCCAGAATATAGCGGTTAATATTCTGTAAGCGATATAGTTCCAGCGATTGAGAAAAATTCAGGTTTTCCAGAATCTGAAAGCGCCGTACCGCAATTTGTCCTGAGCCATAGACGACAAAAAACAAAAAGGCCAGCAGGGCACTATTCCCGATATTGGTAAGCGAGGAAAAGGCAAAAATACTGCCGATAAAATGCTGGTAGATGATACTAATCACCGCAATCAGGGTGATGATCAGGGCCTTCTTGGCATCCAGTAATAATGAAGCTGAAAAAATGGTAATAACAAAAATCAGTCCGAGATGGACATTTGGACCCTGACTGGCCAAGGTCAATAAACTGAGAAAAAAGACATCGCTGGCAAAAATCAGAATGAACTGCGGCTGAATCAGGCGCTTTACCCATCTCAGCGTAAACAGCTGCACAGTATTGACGGCGACGCTAATCATTAAGGCATAGTGATAGAGTTTAGGATACTGATAATCTGTAGTCATATCAGGATAAGTCAGCAGAAAAATCAGCAACAGACCCGTGCTGATAATCAGGCGGTAGGCGCTATACCATAGGCCCAGATGATATTGATTCAGTTCAGAATAACTGGATGTTTGCGCCATAGNAACCGCATTAAGCAGAGGGTTAAATTAAGGTTTAATCAGGCCATAGCGCATTGCAAGATGGGTNAGTTTAACATCACTATCGATATTNAGTTTTTCGAAGATCCGGTAACGGTAAGTATTNACTGTTTTAACACTTACAAACAGCTTGTCGGCAATTTCCTGCGCGCTGATACAGTTCACTACCATCATGGCTACCTGCATTTCACGTTCAGACAGTGCGTCAAAAGGAGATTGCTGGGTATCGGACAGGTAAGAACTCGCCAGCTGTTCAGCAATGTCGGCACTGAAATATTTACCGCCCTGCATGACTTTATTGATGGCACGGACCATCTCTGATACAGGTGCACCTTTGGTGATATAACCTTTGGCACCTGCTTTCAATAATAGTGAAGGATAAGGTTCTTCAGCCAGGCCACTGACCGCAAGAACTTTGGTTTCAGGAGCAGTCTGTAGCAAACGGCGTGTGGTTTCTACACCACCGATACCTGGCATGTTGACATCTAACAGAACCACATTGGGATGATGCTGACGGACGAGGGTAATTGCTTCTTCACCAGATTCAGCCTGTCCAATCACCTGAACATCCGCATGGTCTTCCAGCATTCTGCAAATTCCAGTACGAACTAATTCATGGTCGTCGACAACTAAAACTGTGATCACCTAGACTCTCCCTCATTAAAAAATCATTTTTTTGTTACATAAAGCAAAATAAGCTTGCAATGAAACTACAAAATTAGCAATCCTATTCGCAGATTAAATCTGAAACTTATCACATAGTGTCAAGAACAAAAAATGTTCGGCATTGTGTTTAAATGTAAGGCATATTAGAGGTAATACGCAAATCAATCTTACCTCTGTTAGTTGAGTGAAGGAATAGTGAAGAAAATAAACAAGTCTTTAAGGCATCTACTCGGCCTGTCCGTGTTAATCAGCATGAGCACGACAAGTTTTGCTGAAATCATTATGAATTCTGGCACAACAGAGGGCGGATCCAGCATCAGCTGGTCTTCTGATGAAGTCAATCAGCTCATGAATGATAATTTGAGCGTATCTGCTGCAGAACCTTCACCACCAGGTTCAGCAACTGTTACGACGACGATTCGTCAGGGCGGCGCACCAGCACCAGTACCGACAAAACCTGTGCAGATTATTGATAATAGTCATTTTATTAATCAACCTGCTGTAAGTGCGCGTGCAGCTCTGGTGATGGATTCACAGACNGGTGAAGTGTTATTCAGTAAAAATACCAATAATGCTTACCCGATTGCGTCGATTACTAAATTGATGACTGCAGTAGTGATTTCAGATGCGCGTTTGAATATGTCTGAAAAAATTACCCTGCAACAGGCTGATTTTTCCTGTGCAGGCTGTAAGAGCTCAAGTTCTACCTTAAGAGCCGGGGACAGCATGAATCGTGCTGAAGCCTTATTATTTGCTTTGATGAAGTCTGAGAACCCGGCTGCAGCTGCATTGGCGCGTACTTATCCAGGCGGTCGTGCAGCCTTCATTGCGAAGATGAATGCCAAAGCTAAAGAGCTGGGCATGAATTCAACCCACTATATGGAATCTACTGGCCTGCATCCTGGCAATGTGTCTTCTGCACGTGATTTGGGGATTCTGGTCAATACCGCTTCACAGTATGGCCTGATCCGTCAATTCTCTACCACTGCCAGCTATGATTTCAACCTGGGTTACCGTGTATTGAAATCCAACAACACCAATTCACTGGTGCGTAATGGTGGCTGGAATATCAATCTGTCTAAAACCGGTTATATTAATGAAGCAGGACGTTGTGTCGTCATGCACACCACCTTGAATAACCGTCCTGTGGTGGTCGTGGTATTAGGTGCGGATTCAACTGCTGCACGTACCAATGATGCGACTCGTCTGATGACTTGGGTATCTAGCCTGCCTAAACAACGTGTTTAATCTTTTTTAAGCGCATATAAAAAGCCCTGCAATTGCAGGGCCTTTTATTTCAATCTAAATTACATATTAGAAAGAATTGATTCACGAACCTGTTCTAAAGTTGCGTCAATTGAAAGCATTACGGCATCAGAACATTGTTTGATCGCAGTATCCGGATCTTTCAGACCGTTACCAGTTACAGTACACACGATCACAGAACCTTCAGCAATTTTACCTGCTTTAATGTCACGGATTGCGCCACCGATTGAAGCTGCAGATGCAGGTTCTACGAATACGCCTTCATACATAGAAAGAAGACGTTGCGCTTCCAGAATCTCGGCATCAGTCAGTTCATCGAACCAGCCTTTAGAATCACGAACAACCGCTTTCGCATGGTTCCAGCTTTGTGGATTACCGATACGGATTGCAGTTGCAACAGTCTCAGGATTTTCAACAGGTGCACCACGAAGGAAAGGTGCAGCACCAGAAGCCTGGTAACCTACCATTGTTGGCAGACCTTCAGGTTTAGGACCAGTGAAGGCATCAGTAGCAGCGTCGTAAACCACTTGCTCAAACTCGCCAGCAGGCTGATTTGCAACCGCTTCGGTATAACCCATCCAGTGCGCAGTAATGTTACCCGCATTACCTACAGGCAGGCAGTGGTAATCTGGTGCACGGCCCAATTCATCCACGATTTCGTAAGCAATGGTTTTTTGACCTTGCAGACGGTATGGGTTGATTGAGTTCACGATAGTGACAGGTGCTTTGTCAGCGATTTCTTTTACCAGACGCATACCGTCATCGAAGTTACCGCGGATTTGCATGGTGATCGCACCATACATCATCGCTTGCGCCATTTTACCCATCGCAATTTTGCCTTCTGGGATTAAAACAAACGCCTTGATACCTGCACGCGCTGCATAAGCTGCTGCAGCTGCTGANGTATTACCTGTAGAAGCACAGATAATCGCTTTAGAGCCTTCTTCAACCGCTTTTGTTACCGCCATGGTCATACCACGGTCTTTAAATGAACCAGTCGGGTTTAAGCCCTCGTACTTCACATAAATTTCAACATTTTTGCCAATAATGCGCGGAATATTCGCAAGCTTAATCAGTGGCGTGTTACCTTCACCCAGAGAAACGGCTTTAGTAGTTGCAGACACTGGTAAACGGTCGCGATAGCGGTCAACTAAACCAGTATAACGATTGGCATTCGACATGATGATGTTCCAATTGTGTGTAGAGCTTGGCAAGGGGAGAGTGTCCCCTCGACCCGATTAATTATCAAGCGATTCTAAACGAATTCGTACAATTTCGCCATGAATGACAGGAAGAGCTTGAATTTGTTTTAACGCTTCATCCATTTTCGCTTCCTTGACTGGATCAGTCAGGATCACGATAGGAATAAGATCTTTCAGACGTGACTGCTGCAGAATTGCATCAATACTGATGCCTTCGCGGCTTAGAATAGAGGTTACTTCAGCCAGTACTCCGGTTTGATCTTCAGCATTGATCCGGATGTAGTATCCAGTCGTCATTTCTTCACGTGGCAGGATTGGCAGGTCACTTAAGCTTTCAAAAGCCAGTTGTGGAATTGTACCAGCACCATCTTCAGTATAAGAAATATCACGTACGATATCCACGACATCTGCGACTACTGCAGAAGCTGTAGGACCTGCACCCGCACCTGCACCGTAATACAGTGTAGGACCAACCGCATTGGCTTGAACCAGAACTGCATTTTTTACACCATTCACATTAGCGATCAATTGCTCTTCAGGAATCAGGGTAGGGTGTACACGGAGTTCGATACCAGTTTCAGCACGACGGGCAATACCGAGGTGTTTGATACGGAAGCCCAAGTCTTCAGCATATTTCACGTCTTGTGCAGTAATTTTGCTGATGCCTTCAGTAAAGACTTTATCAAACTGTAATGGAATACCAAAAGCAATAGAGGCCAGTAATGTCAGTTTGTGTGCTGCATCGATGCCTTCTACGTCGAAGGTTGGATCTGCTTCTGCATAACCCAGTTCTTGTGCTTCTTTCAGTACATCAGCAAAGGCACGGCCTTTATCTCGCATTTCAGTCAGGATGAAGTTGCCTGTACCGTTGATGATACCAGCCAGCCAGTCAATCTTGTTGGCTGCCAGACCTTCACGCATCACTTTAATAATTGGAATGCCGCCAGCCACCGCTGCCTCGTAAGCAATTTGCACAGCGTTGTCATCGGCAAGTTTGAACAGTTCATTTCCATGTTCAGCCAATAGGGCCTTGTTGGCAGTTACGACCTGTTTGCCATGCAGAATGGCTTCTTTAATCACTTCATAAGCAGGGTGAATACCGCCCATGACTTCAACCACCACATCTACATCAGGTTGACGTACGATGTCGAGCAGATCTGCACTTTGTTTAACTGATTCAGGTAGATCCAGATCAGGACGCGGACGACGCGTACCAACATGGGTAATTTGAATTTCACGACCGGTGCGACGTTTAATCTCAGCAGCATTTTCTTTTAATAGTTTAAGGGCACCACCACCCACAGTACCAAGACCGAGGATTGCCAGACGAACTGGTTTCACGTCACACTCCAAATATAAACAGTTTTTTACGAGAGCCTAGATCATAGCTAAAAAAGCGGCCTGACTCTAGGGTCATTTCAGAATATCTTCATCTATAAAATAAAGTTAAATAACTAATTAAAATGAGTTATTTAAGTCGATCCAATAATTCTGAGGTACTCATATAGCCACCGAGATAAAGTCCTTCAGAACTGTATACACCCGGGGTACCATTAACACCAATATTAAGACCCATTTGATATTGATCTTTCACAGGATTTTTACAAGTCGTTGGTGTGATAGATCCACCGGCAATGGCTTGGTCGAAGGCTGCGCGACGGTCGGAATTACACCAGATGGCTTCC
>JGI26051J44788_1000943_pt1 | contig 11717 bp, 2 predicted proteins | sample HigsolmetaGSP13D_FD_44788 | JGI IMG/M metagenome (IMG submission 44788) | reverse complement strand
CAAAGCCCTGCAGATTCTTTCCTCTCCCCTCATGCTTTCGATTCTGTATGACTAGCTACCATAGTTCTAGCTGATAATACTATGACTGAGCGCCGTCACAGTGAGATAATTAGATATCTAATAATAATGGCATTGGTGGATGTTTTACTCGGTGATCTGTTTCGCTCAGTGATCGATTACATTATATTCTTTATATATAGACTGTTTATAAGCTGTAGTAAATTTTATAAGATCTTTCTTTTATTTAATTAGCTCATACATCACATGATAACAAAATTATTGATTTATTTTTAAAGTCTTTAATAATTTATTTACAAAGAGCTTAAAGAGCTATAGTTCTGTTGTCTCACTATTCTGCTTAATAATAATCAGTCTGTTAAAAGACATTAAGTTGCAATATAAGCCAGATAATTCATGCAGTAATATCTGATTCACAGCTGATAAAATCTGCTAATAGTCTATCTATAATTATTATGCAGATAATTAAGCAGTGAATAAATAATCTATTTAATAAATAAAGGCTAATCTAGGTGATAATAATAATTATAGATAAAGAAAAAGCAAAAGAGAGAATAAATAAAGAAATTATATATCATTTTATATGCATAATTAGTAACAACATAGCTTACTTTAATTAATAATAGCTCAAATATTTATAATATACTACTAAAAAAGATAATTAATCTAAAAGAGAATATCAAATTTACTACAATAAGAAAATAAGCAGTAATTATTAAATATTCAGTCTGAATGTTAAATATATTTATTTATAGTTACTGCTAAGTACAAGCATGTAGCAGGCATTGAATGCAGCCAGCTCTAGAGCTGACTATATTATGTGACTTAGCTGCATGTATACAGTCTGTTGATCACCCTGGATTTTAGAGGCTAATAATCAGTTCTACTATGATTAAGACCTCTATTATTTAATTTATAGTTTTATCACACCATCTATATTTGTTTTTAGATCTGGTGTCAGTGAGAATAGCTGAACAAATAATTAACTTAGCTTATTTTAAATAAGAGATATTTTATAAGTATATCTATATTTATGCAATTGATAAATATCAATTATTAATCTTTAATAATTATAAAAATTATATTTGAATTTGATTAGTTCTAACTTACCTTCTTCAACCACTTAATGTTAGCTATTTTTTTCTTTAAAAGGGATATATTAGCAGAGGGTTGAGAAAAGCTATATATTAAGACTTTATTATATATTAATCTGCATAAGCAGAAGCTTTATCTATATTTAATATCTGCAATAGATTTACAGCTATTGAACTGGTCTTATATTAGCTAGATCAAGTACTTTTATAACTTTATATTTACATAAAGACATCTATATTATTATCTAGTTATAACATAATCTATAAGTGAGCTGGCTACCTACTCACTGCCAAATCTATTCAAACTGCAATTAGACTATCAACAGCAAATATTGAGGCTATATACACTATATATTAATTACTTAGCACCTAGAGCATTGCACCCTAGTATGACCTACTATATTACATGTGCTGCACATTGGTGGTGCCTGCTTTTGTGGCTATAGATCTGCCTGTGCAACCACCCCTTCTTGCCTTTAATCAGCTTCTTGAGCATGTTGCAGTTCTTCCACACCTGTTAGAATACCTTTAGTAGCTATATAGAACCTAGGTGCATTTCTCTTTCTTTTTTGACACTGATTGGCAGCCTGTAACTCTTTGTTTTCCTGTGCCAGAAGGACTGCATTATGTATTGCAATCTGACAGTCCTTGACTAGTTGATTAAGAGCTTGATTTGCAGGACTTGATGAGCTTTGAGAATAGTGTTTCAATAAATGCTTAAGAGCCTAAGTCTAAAGCTCCAATTCCTTGATATTATGAAGTGTCTTAGGGATCCAGGATGCTGATTAATTGCTATAAAATATAGTAGATGGTGTAGGTGTCTTCATCTGAATATAAAGTTGTAAAAGCACTTAATCTGACTGATATAGAACTAAGCCAGTAGCTGCAAATCCACTATAAATATTAGATGTGGATAGAGCTTCTGTTTGCATAAATTAATATGCAATTAAGAAGTCTTGCTTATCAATATAATTAATGTCTTGCTGTATATTAGATTCAACCCTCTTCCCATATGCCTTCTTTAAAGGTGAAAAGCAGCCAACATCAAGTGGCTGAAGAAGATGGGAAAAATGTGATGATATACATAATAGAATGATCATGTTCTAAGTGCAGAATTGATCAAATTCAGATGATATAGCTTCTATGGCCATCAAGGATCAACAATTGATATTTGTTAATTGCACAGACATGGGTATGCTTATAAAATACCTCTTTAACCCAAAGTAAGCTAAGTTGATCATTAGTCTAGCCATTCTCACTGACACCAATCACCCAATCTGATGGTATATCTCTATACTATAAAGATTGGTGCATCTTTCCTGCAAAGATAATCATTGGAGGTAGAGCTCATCCAGTTGAATTGATTGACTCAATGACAGTCACCCACTTGCGATTTCCAGGCTGTATAAATCTAGCACAGCTAGACAATTGATCTGATCCAGTGATAACCTTGGCAGTTGATATCACACCCATTTAAAAGCCAGTCTCATCAAAGTTATAGATATCTTGATCAACCACATCATACTGTTGAATAACATTCTGCACATGTTGAAACCATTCATGAATGATCTTTGAGTCTTCACATTGAGCCTGTTGATAATTATATTTCCAGTTATATTTTGATTGAAGCTTCTTGTGGCAGTTAATAAAGTTTTGCACCCAGTATTTGCCAACAGTGGATAAAGTAGTTGATGTTAATTTTGACTACTCAGCTAGTAATAGATTTGCCATTTGCTGTACAGTAGTAGCCTGCAATGGCAGACTATGTTGATCCATGGATAATATCCATTCCACAAGGGTAGATTCTTTAGTAGGGATGAACTTTTGATTATTTGGTGTTGAATCAGTGCATGCAGTTTGACCTTGAAAACAGGTAGTTAAAATTGATCTTAAGACATCATATGCACAAGCAGCAGCCCTAATACTAGAGAATTGGCCATTTTAAAAGGCTCTAATAGCAAGAAGAATTCTGCCTTCTTTAGAGGTATTTTGATTGCTTTGTGGTGTAGACATCTTGATTTAAAATGGTTGAACGCGTCGCGTGTTGTGGTAGGTGGCCAGCTCGCTTATATAGCCAGCTCGCTTATAGATTACATTATCTCATTGCAATTAGTCAGCATCTTAGATCTTTAAGACATCTTATAATATAAAAAAAACAGAAGTCCACAGGAAAATTAACTCTATCTATCAGATACATTAAAAATCCAGAGATATATTCAATAGTGTGAAGAATCACAATAAACTATTAAAATATTAGCTATATAGAAAGATACAAATTCTAGAACTGTCTATACAAGCATGACAAAAGATTACTGCTGATATTATAACAAAATTGCTGTCTTTAATGAATCTGATCACAAAGATTATCTATACAATTATATAACTGACTAAATACACAATTCTTTGATCAATACCTAAAGATATTATTGCAGAAGGATTAGCAATTCTAATGCTTTAAGAAGTAACTGAACTATCGGATAAATTTATAACTGATTGAGACGTGTTATTTTCTTCAAGATTTTAAACAACAGTTATAAAAGCTATTAAGATTGATGAACAATTATCTACAGCAAATCACCCACAAACTAATAGATAATCAGAAAGAATGATCAGACTGTGGAGTAATATAAATACTGTATTTCATAAATTTGAGACAACACTCAAGAATAATCTGGAATCCAGATTGAAAGAGAATATAAATCTGGGAACACTATAATTATGGCTACAAAATTAAAGTAATTACATTTATAAATTGCCAAGAATATTGAATGAGCTAAAGATTAGATAAAATAATTTAATAACTAAGTCTATAAAAAAGAGAATCTATCTTTTGCAACAAATAATAAATCAGAAAAATTTCAACTTAAAAAGCAAATAATCAAGTGACAAGCTTAATGCTATCAAATATAAACTATATATAATTAAGAAGAAACTGTCAAATAACTATAAACTTAAGCTGCCAGCAAGAATAAGAGTTTATCCAATTTTCCACATCTCATTGCTTGAGCCAACAACCAATGCAGAATTGAGTCAAGACAAAGTAACTGAAGAAGAATAAAAAGTTAAGAAAGTATGAAAGTTAGACAAAGAACAGATTTACTATCTAATTAAACAAAAAAAATACTCATCAGAAGAAAATACTTGAAAATCAGTTAGAAATCTTTATTAAATTGCCGTGAGAAGATTTGCAAATTCTATTAAAAAAAAGATAGTAGTGCTGCTTAGAGATTATTGTAAGATTTCATCAATTTGGCTGTCAGATTGTTGGGAAAGAGCTAGAAGGGAAGAGATGATTAACAAGCTTCAAACTTATTAATAAGATATTCAAGTTCTGCAGATTCTTTAGAGAAAGAAGAATTTTTCTTATCTAATTGATTGAAGACAAATATATTATGCTTTAATATCTGAGAATCATACTTAGGCAACAGTTAACATTAAGATTTTTTAATGAAGCAAAGTGTTCTGCAAATCATTCCTCAATATTTATCTTTTAAAGCTTTAATTTGTGCATTCAAATCAGTCTCTATATGTTCTAACTTGAACCACTCTTCATTACTGTGATGATGCCACTTGCAGAGATGATCACAATAGATACAAGATAAACACTTTTAAATAATAGATCTATAATGCAGAGAAGGTTATTATGAACACAAAAAATTCACACTACTTTAATAAGAGAACTATATTTTTCAATCCTGTCAGCCTGAGCAAATTCAAGATAGCAATTGCAAAGCATGATAAGGTTCCATATCAAGAAAAATTGCAAGCTACTGATGAATAAAGAAGGATCTATTTATAGTTTCAAGAATAAAAGCTGAAAGAAAAGAGGATTTTCAGAAAAATAAGGCCTTAAAGAAGATGTAGGGTGATACAAAGTCCAATAAGAGATAATAAAAAGACTAGATAGAGAGGAATAAAAAAGAGTGCAAGACATATAACTGGAAGTAATACGTATATATAGAGAAGTCAGTCTGACTTCCAGGAAACTGTGCTAGTTTGGAAGAAGAGAAGAAAGATATATCAACAAACTGACTATTATAAGAGACAATATAAGAACACTCTTTCTCAGGCAAGAAGCTACTTCTCTTGATTGTGTCTTATTCTTATACAGATCTTAAGATCTAGGTATTCAACTGATTTACCTGTTCTTAGTTTCTTGACTCCTATCAATTATCTCACTTTAAGAATAACAGTTCAACAGTTGATACCTTTTGACAATCAACTATGCTATATTATTGAATAATGTCTTGCATATATTGAAATCATTGACAGATAATCTTAAATTTTTATATTAGGCTTATTATATGCAACTATGTTTAAAGCTTATCATGCTGGCTGATAAAGTTGCAAACCCAACATTTACTAATAGTAGGTGGATTAAATAGATTTGTGTGCCAAGCTAGTATTAAATTGGCTATTGCTAAACTGTACTAGCTCTAAGTGCTAGATCATGTTAATTTATTGATAGTATTTATTTCGAAAGAGTATTTTCTTTTAATAGAAGTCAGTTTCTAACTATTAGATGTTAAATTAGTATATACAGTATAATCACAAAGACAGTAAGGCAATAGTTAAATATAAGATATTGTATGTGTTTGCAGCAGCTCAGATACTTGAAAATTAACTATTTTTAAAAGCTTAAATAACTAAAACAATTCTGCCTTCTTTTAAAGTATCTTTATTGCATTGCAATATTGACATCTTGATTTGAATTCATTAAACATGTTATAGGTTGGGGATTGTGTAGCACTCAGTTATATGTGGCTCTTGCTTATAGATTATGTTAAATATCTTTATCTGACTTAAGTATTTTAAGGTTTTGTCAATTAATAACAGAATAGTGCAGAACTAATTAAAATAATATAACCTCTATAGCTATTAAAGATTAATTTAAATCAATATTCGCAATTATTTTTTAATAATAATATTTAGCTTCTAGTAATTCATACAGAGTTTAACAAATAATATGGTGATACAGAGAACACATCACTAGAGACTATATAAAACTGTTATCCAGATTTTTTATTAAATACTTTTTAGTACCTTTCAGTTTTTCTATAGACCACTTATACAGAGAATTATATTCTAAAGAGTAAAATTTTAATAGTCAGCTAATATTATGATTATATAAATAAGATAATAATCTATCAGAAGTCTTCTTAAAAATATTTTTATAATTTAAATTAGACTGATAGATTTTGATTAATCAAATTCTTTTTATTGTTATTGTTGTTTATAGAGCTTCTCTTCTGTACGATAATCTAATTATAAAAACTTAAAGATCTCACTCCCTAATTTTAAATGCTTTAGTGAAAATCTGCAGCTTCAATTAATACTACATTAATTATAAAAAGAGTTCTCTTAATATCTTCTTTTAAATTTTTGATTATTTAATAATAGATTTTCAGAAGTTTGTCTCTATAATCTATATCTACTTAATCTAATTTTAAATACTAATTAGACTAGATTAAGTATTGATTTCTAATGTTCAGTTATATTGTGCTTCTTACATTACTTTCTTTTAAAAATTATATTATGATGTTCTAAGTTTATAATTAGTATAGGTATATCAGTGTCTCTGTCCATCTATAGTTATATAAAAAATAATGATATAGATTATTTTTCAATCTTTTCATTATAACTGTAGATATAGCAGTCAAATTTTAAAATTACTATAAAATTATCTATTACAGCAGATAGAAATATCTGATCTGTATTAAGACTTTATTTAGAAGCATACATTTTAGTGATTGAGGCTGATCAAGAGCTATTTCTGTTAAGATTTAAAATTTCTTTCTATTGTACTGAGTATTTTGATGAGACAAGTTTCTGAACAAGCTCTTAATGAAAACTTCACTTCTTTAGATGATTTCATTCTCTTTTAATATAGAAGGGAGGGATTATTATTATTCTTTGTGTGTGTGACAGAATAATTTTTTTCAATAGATTCTTTGATTTGTTGATAGATATCCTCTAAATCTGACTAACTGTTAACAAAGAACTAGTCATACAATTAGAAGCAGACTAGACATTGACAGTGCTATTTTTATAAAAGTCAGTATTTATACTGCCATGTAAAAGCAATAAATAGAGTATACTGTATTTTATTAAATATATAATATATTTGAAGCAGAGCAGAATATCTAAGAGTAGCAAAACTAATATAATAAAAAATAGAAAAAACTTAAAAAGACTAAGGCCAGAAATGAGTAATTATAATTTGACAAGCTCATCTAAAAAATTAAAAAATTTAAAATGCTGGTCTGACTGCTGTTAACTCAACTTAGACTTAGCTTTAACTAGATAAAGATACTTCTATCTAGTTTTTATTTTATAATTATTTCAGGATGCTATTTTGCACAGTTTTATTCACTCTTTAATTAAGTCTAAAAAGATAATATTATATATTTAAGCTTTAGAAGTTCATTAAGATTTATTTTTGACTAACAGATTGTAGGGTTACTCATTACTTTAAAAATATTTTTTATCTTGCTGAAGGTGGCCTTATTTTTTGTAGTTTTTATACTTTATCTTAGCTTTAATTACTTGTATATTCTATCTGATTATAATCTTCTAAATCAGAAATAAAAAACCAGAAAATAAATCTTAAAAATATTAAATAAATTTAAGCGGAAGAAAGAAACTGATAGCATTTACTAATATAATTTAAGCTATTACAGATAATTATTTTTTATTTAATTACAACTTGATATTATCCAGACTTCATCCCCTAAGTGATAAAGATAAAAAGATAGTCAATAAAATATTTAACTAATTATATATATCTAAGAAAAGATGAGCTGAACAATAAAGCATATATTACTTATCTTCTCAGTATTTATAATCTAAATAATAAATCAAGCAGAGTAAATAAATAGTATAAAAAGACTATAACTAATATCTGCAGACTCAATAGAATTACTAATATAATATCTATCTTATATCTCTTTAATTAGATAACATCTTCTTAACAGCTGATAAGTTGTTTATTTTAATTCTTAATATAATAGCATTTTTCTATCAGTGGTATATCTATTTAATGAACTGTTATTAATTATATTACACAGAAGGCAAGAGATAATAATGTTATAAAGAGCTTTAATCAAGATATAACTATAAATATAACTATCAACAAGCTCAATATAAAGATTTAAAGATTATTTATAAATGGGTTTAATATATGCAAGATATTATTCAACAGTATAATGTGGTTAATCAAGATATTTATAATTTTGATGAAACTATTTTTATATAAATGTAATATTAACACTCATGATTACTGACCTAAATTAATTAATTATTTAAGATTGATATAATCAAAGAATTGCAAATAAGTCAATGTGATTAAACTAATTAATTTATTTGAATGAGTCTTATCTCTCATGATCATATTTGCAGAAAAGATGCATCAAGCTTCATAATATAGAGATATATTATTAGATTGAGTGATTAATATAAGTGAGAATAACTGAACAACTTAGCTTGCTTTAAATAAAAGAAATATTTTTAAATGCTTATAACGATTGATTAAGTATTAATTATCAATCTTTAATAGCAATAAATGTTATATCTAAATTTGATCAGTTCTGCATTCAGAATATAATTATTCTATTGTGCATGTTAGTATTTCTCTCATCTTCTTTAATTATTTGATGTTGACTGCTTTTCATCTTTAATAAAAAAAGATATATAGGCAGAAAATTGAATATAGCATGCAGCTGAGCATCAATTATATTGATAAATAGAACTTTCTGATTGCATATCAATATATAAAAAAAGCTTTATCTATATTTAATGTCTACAGTAGATTTGCAGCTACTAAACTGGTTTACATCAGATAGATCAAATACTTTTGCAACTTTATATTTTGATAAAATATCTATACTACAGCAATTAATCAGCATCTTAGATTTCTAAAACTTCTTATAATATTAAGGAATTGAAGCTTTAGATCTAGACTTTTAAGCATCTTTTAAAGCATTATTTATAAAGGCCATCAAGTTCAATCAAGCAAGCTCTTAATTGATCAGTTAAGAGCTATCAGATTACAATATATAATATTGTTCTTTGTGCAAAAAATAGAGAGCTATAAGCTGTCAATCAATATTAGAAAAGAAAAATGCATCTAGATTCTATATAGCTATTGGGGACATTCTAACAGCTGCAGAGAGATTGAAATATATACAGCAAGCTGATCAAGTATATAAAAAATAATTGAGCAGTCAGATCCACAGTTAGTAAAGTGAGCGTCATTAGAATATAGTGAAAAATATTAGAATATACTATTAGACAATGCTCTAATTATTAATTTAAATATTTAAAATTTAGTCAACATTGGATATTCTAATTCAAATATGGCAGTTGAAATCGGTGATAAAGATATCACCTAGTGGATGGTGTGGTACTCAGATAAATGTGGCTCTCACTTATAGATTATGTTACATAAAAAAGATGATTAAGCAATTAGATTTATAGTCAGTAAAGCAGGTATTACTGCAGTGCAGCACATATTATAATATACTAGATTATACCAGTTTAATATCTTAATTACTAAAAATTGATTTCTACTGTATATAGCTTGCTGTTATATATTAGTTATTGAATATACCAGGTGGTAGGCAGGTGATCTGCTTGCTTGAGTAATCCACTTGCTTGTGGATTATGTTACAGAACTTATTTCTAATATTTTTAAAATAATAGATAAGCCTGTTAGCATACTATATAAAAAGGTAAGCAAAAATTTAGTTAAAATCTAAACAGAAATAATCCCTGACTCTAGAAAAATCTCTTAACTATTTAAACTAAAGATAATCTAATTCACCGATAACAAACTATTCTATAAAAAAGAAAGAGAGAAAGTACAGATAACAGATAAAAAACTTTTATATTATGTTAGTTTACAATTATAATAGAGTTATAAGGGAACTACCTAGTAACTAATTACAGTTTATTAAAAAAAGAGATTAGACTAAATGCTTCAGATTTTTTTTTTTAGATCTTTAAATATAAAAATCGAGCTATTTATATAAATATAAAAAGGACTCCGTTACAGACTTTAAAACTACTTTTAGATAAATTTAAATATTTTTATATACCTTATATAAGGATGAAGTATTCTGTGGTTTTTAAAAAAAATCTAAAATATAAATATTTTCTATCTAAAAATAGAAGAATATTAATAATAAAAGATTAAGCTAAGATAAGATTAAATTTCTCTGCACATTAAAGAACCCTAAGCATTTAATTTAACTAAATAATTATATAACTATATATTAAACTGCAGCCATCTGATAGAGCCACTTTAAAAATAAAATACTTCTTTAGCGGACATCTTATAAAGATAATATATATATAAAAGATGTGAAGTGAACACAGCTGTAAGAAAATTATTTACTGAGAAATTAAAGATATTTAGTAATTTACAGACTGAGTTTGCAAAAGAAGAATTTCTAATTATTGTATAAGTACTGTACTCTGAATATTAATTTAAATATTTTAAGAAGTATAGGTGTGCTGCAATAAATACCACTTGATTAAAAAAACTAAGAAATTCATGTATTCTGTCTTCTAGAAACTTAATCCATTTTAACCTCTATGTCACACAAAAAAGTCTGAGAATATATTAATACTGCCCTGATGATATATCTTCTAAGTAAATTATAAAATTACTATAATTTGCTTTAAAGATCATTGTCTCTTATTTCTTCTCATATCATCTCTATAGACTTTATTATGATATTATCTATATTAAACTCTGAAGAATATAATGTAATAATAAATAAGTTTATAAAATGAGTTATCTCACTAACTGATAAAGATATTTACGATGCTCAGCAATAAGCTGAATAACTAGGAAATCTTTTGAATTATTATTTTAGATTGAAATAAGTTCTTATCTAATTTATAATCATATATATTAAAGATCCTAAAGTTGAACTACTCCAGTTAACAGTATATTTTTTACACACAATAGCCAATCTAAAAAATTGTTCCCCGTTATATGCTTATTTACCAAATAATTTGTAGCATAGTCTTAGACACTTTTATAACTACAGATAGTTCTAAACTTCATAAAGTATTTAATAGATTAATCAGTTCAGCAGTTAATATATAGAATTATTATAAAATCAGCTGTCTCTCTATCTTACGGTGATATATAAGATTTTATCTTAAAATCTACAGCTAAGGAAGTTGTGGCAGTAGCAGCAATTGCATCAAAGAGGCTTTATAATATAAAGCATAAGTTAATTTATTTTAAGAATTATATTCTAGTTTAGCTTTATAAGAGATATAACGTAATTCACCAACGAGCGAGCGTCACCAACAAGCAAGCGGCAGTCCGAGCGAGCTGTGCCTGAATATCTGCCCTGAATGCCGCAACACCTATTATATTAAATATTCTATAAAAAAAGCGCCTATATACATGAAATTGAAGCTATCTACTAGGGCATCCAGTCCTAGTATGTCCAATCTTATGGCAGTTACTGCACTGCAGTGGTGCTCACTTTTTTGGCTCCTGTACCTCACCTACTGCTTGATCAGCTTCTTGAATAAGCTGCTGGCCTTGAGCACCTGTTAGGATCCCCCCTGAAGCAATAAAGGATC
>JGI26051J44788_1000928_pt1 | contig 11952 bp, 10 predicted proteins | sample HigsolmetaGSP13D_FD_44788 | JGI IMG/M metagenome (IMG submission 44788) | reverse complement strand
CACCAGATGGCAAGCTAGTGGCATCTGGCTCTAATGATCATACAGTTAAGCTCTGGGATCCAGCCACAGGAGCTCTACAGCAGACCCTAGAAGGCCACTCAAAAATGATTAGGGCAGTGGCATTCTCACCAGATGGCAAGCTAGTGGCATCTGGCTCTTATGATTGTACAGTCAAGCTCTGGGATCCAGCCACAGGAGCTCTACAGCAGATCCTAGAAGACCATTTAGATGGGGTTACAGCAGTGGCATTCTCACCCAATGGCAAGCTGATGGCATCTGGCTCTGGTGATCGTACAGTCAAGCTGTGGGATCCAGCCACAGGAGCTCTACAGCAGACCCTAGAAGGCCACTCACACTCGATTACAGCAGTGGAATTCTCACCAGATGGCAAGCTGGTGGCATCTGGCTCTTGGGATCATACAGTTAAGCTCTGGGATCCAGCCACAGGAGCTCTACAGCAGACCCTAGAAGGCCACTCAAAAACAATTGGGGCAGTGGTATTCTCACCAGATGGCAAGCTAGTGGCATCTGGCTCTTGGGATCATACAGTCAAGCTCTGGGATCCAGCCACAGGAGCTCTACAGCAGACCCTAGAAGGCCACTCAAAAACAATTGGGGCAGTGGAATTCTCACCAGATGGCAAGCTAGTGGCATCTGGCTCTTGGGATCATACAGTCAAGCTCTGGGATCCAGCCACAGGAGCTCTACAGCAGACCCCAGAAGGCCACTCAAAAATGATTACAGCAGTGGAATTCTCACCAGATGGCAAGCTGGTGGCATCTGGCTCTTGGGATCATACAGTCAAGCTCTGGGATCCAGCCACAGGAGCTCTACAGCAGACTCTAGAAGGCCACTCAGACTGGGTTCAGGTAGTGGCATTCTCACCTAATGGCAAGCTGATGGCATCTGGCTCTGGTGATCATACAGTCAAGCTCTGGGATCCAGCCACAGGAGCTTTACAGCAGACTCTAGAAGGCCACTCAGGCACAGTCAGGGCAGTGGCATTCTCACCCAATGGCAAGCTGGTGGCATCTGGCTCTCATGATTGTACAGTCAAGCTTTGGGATCCAGCCACAGGAGCTCTACAGCAGACCTTAGAAGGCCACTCAGACTGGGTTCAGGTAGTGGCATTCTCATCAGATGGCAAGCTGGTGGCATCTGGCTCTTGGGATCATACAGTTAAGCTCTGGGATCCAGCCACAGGAGCTCTACAGCAGACTCTAGAAGGCCACCCAGACATAGTCAGGGCAGTGGCATTCTTACTGGATGACAAGCTGGTGGCATCTGGCTCTGATGATCATACAGTCAAGCTCTGGGATCCAGCCACAGGAGCTCTACAACAGACCATCAAGGTTGACGCAGTGACTAGGGAGCTAACTTTTTCCAAAGACGGTCCATACCTAGAGACAGATAGCAGACCGTTAAATATCAAATCTCTCTATACTGGCACTTTCGCTCATGAGCGGCAAAATATATGCAATATATGTGTCAAGGACTCTTGGGTGACTCAAGAGATGACAAATGCCATTTGGCTGCCTCCTGACTACCGACCGACCTGTTCAGCTTTCCGAGGCAGTATTCTTGTCTTAGGACATCGATCTGGTCGAGTTACATTTATGGGATTTAACCTGTAGATAGTGTTTTCTTATTTCAGCGTGAACGACTTTATGAGTGTTTTTAATAATGATTCTGCAGAAGGGCCTGGGAGAACCCAGATATTTATACTGCCTGTAAATCACTTCTACTGCTTCTAGTGTCTTCTAGATGCTATAATACTCTGCTAGAGGACTAGAGTATAATCACGTTGCAAATGTTTATGAATCGAAGCCGATTAGCCACAATCAGAACTGTCTTTGAGCCGAGGCTGAGCTGCTGTCGCCATATAGAAGTCTGCGTGCTCGGGTTCTGCGACGTGACGCCATATTGATCCTGCTTATCAGCAGTCTCTGCTTGGGCTGGTCAATTAGCCACGGGGGTTATCTACTTGATGTCGCGCTAGAAATCGTCGATCTCCCCGTCTACATCCCCCTTACTAAGTATGTTCCTCAATACTGTCCTGCTCAGGAGTTTCTTATTACCATTTTTTAAATAAAACTAGCGCATATCCATTAGGATATTTGGATCCAATGGCTTCGGAATCAAACGGCTTGCATGCGAACCCTAGAACTTGATCTGTCCTGGATATCGTATTCGTCGGCGGTATATCAAATATCGTTCTTTTCCGAGTTAGGTAGCTTGAGACTTGCTTTTGTTACTCTGCGGCCGACATGTTGACCTAATACTTAAGGCAATCAGATTAGGCATCCCTTTCTTCTTAATGACAAATTGCACACTGCAAAGATCCTTCTTCATAGTTTCCAAGTTGGTTTGGTAGGATGGTCGATATCCGAGGATCCTTTTACCCTGTTCTTTTTTTTGTTTCGCCAGGTTTCCAGTCGCGACGTTTGGTGGAACGCTCTCTGATGCCGGGAGATAGCTCCCGGCCCATTTCCCCCTCTTTCGAGGGAGATGGATTGTCTTTGCGCTTTTTTTAAAAAAAAAGACGGCTCCTAGTCCATTGGCTCTCCATCACACTCCTTGCCTTTATTCTCCCTCATTAGAGCAGAAAGATGCCGCCAGGGAGCAGGGGAGAAGGACTAACTTTAGACAATGGCAAGCCCCTTGGTTGTTCCTCAGTATGAAATAATGTTATTATTATTATTCTTCTACAGATGAAAAGCAGTGATTCTATCCTTTACTTGGCTTGAATCTGTCATATATCTCCGCCAGTAGAGTGGTCTCACTATTTGACACCAGATGCAACCCTTGAGGGAGTGACTTCCCCTCTGATCTAGATGACCAGCCAGGAGGCATCCAATCTGGTCGGGATCAGGTCGCGGACCACGAATCGAACGCAGTCAAATACTACCTCAACGAAGTGGTTGACTTTGACACAGCTGCCGCCTTCCTGCGACGTCCCTCTAACGAGACAGTGCAGAAAGAGTTCAGACTGGCGACACTGATGGCCGATATGACTGCGCCCACGGGCCTCACGAATGAACAGTCGCGCCGAATCTTGAAGCATCCTGAAGTTTGATGCCAAAAGAGACTCTGTCAGAGATTCCCAACGGAGATTAAGAAGAGAGGCTATCGTACACTGAAAGATGCGATTGGGACAGATTGGCGAGCAGAGGAGGCGAGCAGATGCTGAGCTGAATTGTCTCCGAACAAAACTTTGAGAGGAGCTCACGACAAAGAATAGACGGAGGCACTTTCGAGACATGGACGCCGCCATATTCAATCAGCAATATGACGTCACTTCTCTTGAGCAGAAGCAACCACCAAAACATACTCCCCCTGTTTATCAGATCTCAAAACAAGCTGAATTGGTTCATCTGATTTCCTATTCCGAGGCCGAATTGACTGAGGAGGTAGTGTATATCCTCCAACTCGAGTGCATCTGATGCTGAATCCGGTGGCAGGGTCGACAGGAAAGCCCGCGCGTTAGAGGAGGATGGTATCTGCGCAGAGGCCACAGCCAACCTCTGAACCTCTTGCAACTGAAATAATTACTGAGAGATATGATCCGTTACAGTGTCCTTTCTGTGTTATAAATATGTCTCTGCCGCCTGCGGACTGAGGGAAGCATAAGAGCAAGATTAATAAAGCGTGGGATCATGTCGAGAAAATCCACTATCAGGCACAGCCTTTGAGACTGGCAGTCGCCCTCGTGGAATTTGTGGAGCAAGAGGAATGATTTTCATCACATTCAGTGTCCCGGATGTTAAGCATGATACTCATAAGGTCCCTGGAGTTCCACTTCGGCCCTAGGTCTTCTACAGGTGTTATTGATATAGACTTCACACTGGCAATATTCTCTTTTTTTTTTGTTCTCATTAGGGCCCGTGCTTGTCATCATATTGTTTTGGAATTCTGGGCTGCATACTTAGTGTGCTATGGTTGTTTGTGTCGAGTTAGATTACATTCTGTATAAGTGCTTCCCCTGGATGTTTCCTCTAATATTTTTCTCTTTTCAGTCTTGTATAGGGTGCCTTTGGTTAAACACCTCTAGCAGATTAGTACAGGAAATAAGTGTTCTAGGTAGGGATAATAAGTAGTCAGATAAAAAAGATGAAAGCTTATATCCTCATATTCATAGACTACTCTTGGAGTCCTGCAGTCTTGCAAATTGCTTACAGGAGCACAATCCATTTCTTTATGATTCTTTCTCCAGCATTATCCTGTCAAAAGCAAAGCTCCCATAAAAGGAAGAAAATATGGGTTGATTGCTGGTGAACTCATCTTGTTGAAACTCTTATATAGAAATTCTATGGTTCTTACCTCTATTTTTGTCTCTGATCAGATGTGGAAGAGGCCTGTGTCAAGGCTACATGTTCAAAGTACTTGGGACTTTTCCCTTTCTCCTTTAGTGCTCAGCCAGAGCCGCTTGCTCACTGAGCAGACATGAGCATAAGGTGAGCTACCTTGGAGCTTCCTGAGCTGCTCACTGATTGCTAACTCAGTGCTCACTGAGAAGAGGTGAGCATGGGACAAGCATGTGAGCCCAATTACAATACAGGGTACTAAGAATGTAGTCACACCCCACCTGAGTCACTGGCCCCAAACTAGCATTCACTTTTTGATGCCTATGAGTTTGAGCTGGCTCATAACTGATGCTTAGCCCCATTGGAGTCTTTAGATGGTTCATTATTATCCACCTTTAGTTTGGTTCAGAGTAAAGGACATGTTAAAGAGAAGAAAACAGAAAAAAGGTCCGCTCACTTTCGACACTGTATATGGTTCTCTAAGGCCATATAGAAAGGTGCTCTGGGTTACTATAAAGTGTTGTTCTATTGGCTTTTAATGTAAAGGCATGATCTTCTCCTCGATGGTGTTTCTAAATGTCCTGCTCTATCTATGGATTCTACATTGCTGTGATATTGGAGATAAAGCCCTTTAGATTTATAAAGAGACTTTTTGGGGCATGTTACAATACCAGAATGCCTCCTTGTGTTGTGATCTATCTTCAGTGGTTTGAGAAAACATGAGCTTCATTAGGTACTATTCTCAGAGCAGCACAAACATCATATTCAAATTGAATAGTAAGGGCATCTTCTCTATACAGCAGTAGCTTGAGCTTAATTTCTATTTTCCTTTGATGCTGTAATTAAAACGAAAAAGTGGATAAGATCTGATGGTATTGTTTGAATTCCTGTTTGTACAACTCCATCTCACACACTAATCTGTACTGGGTGGTTGTGCTAGAGCAGTTGTTGTATTAGTAATGTCCGCGGTGGAATGTGTTACACGCTGGGCTGACCTAAATCACGGATACTCCACATAGGTGGTTAGGGAAGGTTCAAGGATCCGAACAGGAGGTTATTGCCGGAACTGTTTGACCATACAGAGGCTTGCTCCAGACAAGAGAGAAACCTTGCCTTAAGCCTTCACCAAAGCTTACACAAACTATTCTGCTGATTCCTCGGCCTGCTCTCATGCTAAAAAGAAGCCTTCTATTCTCGCCCTGATTTACTATCTACTAAGAGATTGTTGTGTAGGGTTTCGCCTTTGAACGCTTCAGTTACCAGACGACAGCAGCAGGGTTTGAACACTATGTCTGGTTGGTCCTGAGAAGGACATTATCTTGTAGCTTTCTTGAGTGCGGCGTCATTGTTTGCGCCTAGTTTGTTCTCCTTAAACACTTCGCCTTCTGTTCTAAGGCATTTCTGTGATAGAATTCTAAGTCTGACCATCCATTGCTGATTCAATAGCCAGAGACTAAAAGATAATTGTTCACTGTTTTGTCAAAGATGGGTTTTTCAATTGCAGCAGACTAAGGGAGGGGCATGAACACAGGCAGATTGCTTGAACCGCCTTTCGAACAGTTATTGTAGGTTGATTATGTTAGAGGCAATGTTACAGGGCGAGTGCTGATTGTATGTACATGAGGTTTTCTTGTTAATAAACCGTATAGCTCGTTCTACTTGCTGGCAGGTTCATGCAGAGCCATCAGCTGCGTCTTCGGAAAGGCAAGCATGTTCCGTAGGAGTATGGAAGCTTGTTTCTTTGAGGTCGACTGCACAAGGCTCGACTGCATAACGATCGAGTGGTCATGAACATTATCCTCCGACCCAGACCCGATTGAGTGCGCCTTGCGCAGACCAGAGCCCGCCGTCACATGGTTTGTCAGACCGATTTCGTCATCTGCTTCCACCACCTTCATTCTATCTCTTCCGAAGGTGAACAACGGAGTCCCCTTCTGTGAACCCTGTCCAGCACCGCTGCAGGATCTCCATGGTGTGCTCGGATACGAGGGCCCCGACTTCTTGCTACCGAAACTGGACGACACCTTTCTGTGGGCTAACTGGGCAAGGGGGGCTAGATGTGGCAGACACGCGCAGACGATCCCGATGGATGGCTCGATGGTGGACCAGATGAACACGGGGCCCATCAGCCAGGTGACGTCGATGGCCTTGGTGACCTCGGAGAGGTAATAGATGCGCACGATACTGGCGACGCAGACACTGTAATACCAGTCAGCGGCCCGGCAGGCCTCAGGAGTCGGGTCCTTCCTAACAAGCTTCCCAGCAGCATGATGCCGCACACGGCCGCCTTCTTCCTGTTCGACATCTGCAGCTTCAAGATCGGCGGGAACGCAACCGCCAGAACGATGACGTCGTTGAGCATGTTGATGATGCCGAGTGCAAGAAAGAACGTCTTGACGTCGATACGCTCCCCCTTGGTCCCGCTAAATTGGGTCCAGTAGAAGGACACTGGCCGGCAACATGGTCACCCAGATGATGATCGGATATGAGAGCGCGAGGAAGAAGCAGAAGATGATCGACAGTCTTAAAGACCGGTCCCAGGTTGAGGTCATGAAGAGGCGTTGGTAGAAAAAAAGGATGGAGACCTTGGTGGCAGAGCAAGCGGCTGCATAGATGAACGTGTAGGAGTATAGGATCTGCGCATTACCGTTAGCAGGAAGGACAACACGAGCAGGTGTGTGAAAACGGGAGACTCACTTTGAAAATTTGGGTAAGGCCAGGCAAGGTGACAGCCCCAAATGTGTTTTCCGGAGCCGATGGTACCGCCTGACACTGTTAGCTCATGCTTTCAGAGAAGCCATTGGAGAAAGTCTTACCTGCTATGCTCAGACCAGTCGTTCCGCCTACGAAGAGCTACAGAGAAAGGGGCCTTGTCAGCAGCTGATGCTCTCGGCTTCGTGGCTTCGTGGCTCCAGTGGGTTGGATATGAACATTTCCGGACAAAGTCCGTTCATTGCGGAGGCAAAGTAGTTGGAGCTTGACACAGCCCAGCAGGAGATCGCTGCGAGGGATACAGAGCTGGAATCTGTCAAGCAGCAAATTGCTGAGACCTGCAACAGCCTGGGCAAGGCCAACCATAAGCTGGACAACTTCCACAAGCTCTTCTTCAAGCATGACAAGCAGCTGGAGACTAGAAGGGGTGAGTCTTGGAGGCTAGGCAGAACACAGAAGCGCTGTTGTTGATGCAAGATGGGGCAATCAAGGCCCAGCAGCAAGCAGAATGGCAGCTGACCAGCAAATGCAAGAGGGCAGGCAGGGCAGAGAGCCGGCTTGAGCAGGAAAACAGGAGGATAAAGGAGCTAGAACGCGCACTGCGAGAAGCGCAGAACCCCCGCTACCACCCTTCCAATTGACCTTGACTTGTCACGGACGGCGCTGACTGCTTTCAATTAGACCACTCATCTATATGTTCTCGCATAAGTCTGCCTGTGATATTTTCCCGTTCGCCCTTCCTTGATGAATCGTCAGAACATAAGTAGATGCTGGAGGGTACTGTTCACATGGCTTCTGCCTCCGCTGGCTATGACTTTAGATACCTTAGGTCCTAGCTAGGTAATCAATGGGAGATGTAGAAGCCATTGCATCAAAGATGGCTTCAGCGCGAGCTACATGAGAAAAATAAACCCCCTGCGTCAGAAACAAAGTCACATAGAAAGAAGCAATCCAGACAGTACCTATTATTCAGAGAAGTTGAGTGGATGGACTGTACATATGGGCAAGAGGAATGGTAATGCAAATCACATCATCACATCCGCTGTGACCAGGGCTCTGGTTGCCTTTCTTGCCAGGGTTGTACTGTACTGTACCTATGCAGGGGGGAAAAGGGACAAAAAGCTTCATCAGCACGCCTGAGAACATGAACATGCTGATACCTGAGGCAAGTAAGTCAGTCCATCGCCATTTTCAGGCTTTACAGGATTCATAGGATCCCTGTCTAGAATATCTATTTCCCATAGTATTAAAGATTCTCGAGCTCCGAGCATTGATTCAGGTACACGACAAGTGCCAGACGGTGGTACATCACCATGAATCAGATTCAGCAGTTACTGTCTGTCGCCGAGGGTAGGTAAGGTGGGTATGTAGCTGTTGGTAAAGAGTAAAGATCACTTGATGCCTTCCGATGATGCTCCTTACTCACTTCCAATTTTTTGGACTTCTTTCGATAACTGTTCGTTGGAAGGAGGAAGGGAGGCTTCCCGTGGCCTTCACTCTCGTCTAGTCTCCTTTCCAAAAGCATGCAGAACTAGGTGGGGTGCGACTAGGGTCTCCAAAATTTGACATCCTTGTTAATCGATTTCGAGCAGTCCAGCACACATTGCCCCGATATATCAGGTTCTCGTATCTTATAATCAAGTCCTTGTCTAGTACTTTGCATATGTTGACAATCACTCTACCGTTCTATTTATTTTTTCCCCCTCCCTATTGTCTTGCCGTCCTCCCTAGGTAGGTTAGGTATGTACGTACCTGATAGAGGGACGTAATCCTCGTTAGAAGAAGGACATCATTCATAAAGTGTACTACGTTACAAGGACTGCTGCGTTAGGTAGCAGTGCCAATTGATGGTTGAGAACGGCCTGAACTCAATTTATTTCGATAATCATTTTCGATAATCATTTTCGGTCGGTGTCCATTTAGACAGTTATAATTAATGTTCAAGAATAGGGGCAGAGTTAGTTGGTGAACGGCTGCCCAATGCGCCAGTGCTCAGTGCTCTCAGCGCTCACGGCTGTGCGGAGTTACGGAGTACCTAGTCCGCGGCAGTTGATGGGATCTGCCGTTGCGATGCGTTCTCTGATTGGCCGAGGACGGAGCTCGTGCGCAACGGGCTCCCGTTGGGTATAGCTTATTTTTTTGCTGTGGAGGGAGGATTACTAATTTACTCTCGTACTAAGTTACTACCTACACCCTGAAAAAGGGGAAATCCGAAGAATGGAAGACTTTCCTGTTCACCATCTCGAGGAGTCTGCTCTAGGAAGTAATAGAATACTCAGTTAAAGTTTGCTTGTGGTTGTACAGTACAGTACATAATTCTGATTCTGATTATTAGGCATGTAGTACGTACAGTACATAATAGTGATGAAGTACATGAAGACAGAAACGCTAAAACAAAATCAAACTCAGATCGCTTGCTTGTTTCAATGGATGCATGACAGAAAATGGAGATTTCAGGTGGAGGTCATCTGGAAGGATCGTGACGCTGCGAGATGGTTGACGTGGAGGAGGTCATGGAGATTCGAAGTCACTGTGGTCGTGACACATTGCATGCAAAAAGGTTACAGAGCGACAACAATGGCTGGACTTTGTTGGAGTCCACGGCACTTCAAGCACACCGCAGCATGGTTCAGGTGTCAAGTATCTATCTCCCTTACAGGAGAACCGCGAACCCAGCTACGAAGCCCGCAACGACTGCAGCCAGCCCATACACCTGCCCGATCTCCAGGGCCAGGGCGCGAGCAGCACTGCCTTTGCCCGGCTTGCCCGTCGCGGCGGTTCCGAAGCCGGTGTAGATGACGTCGCCTCCGGAGGTCGCGCTGGCACTGGCAGTGGCAGTCATGGTCGAAGCAGTCGTGGTGATGTTGTAGCGCTTGGGGTCCTGCGCTCCGCAGGGGTGGTCCTGACGGCACGCGGCCTGGCACGAGTTGACGTTACCGCAGTTGGCGACACACTGGTTGTTGGCCTCTGTGCAGATGAAGTAGGGGATGGTCTGGGTGTATTCAGAGGCATTGGGGGACTGGCCGTTGCTGCAGACGCAGCTGTACTCGAGCGTTTTCTAGCACGTTTGTCAGAGAGTGTTTTTCTCAAAGACAAAGGACCAGGCTTACCGGGTTGCAGGTGTTGGACTCCGGGACCTCAGTGGCTCCTGGGAGCTGCAGACAGAGCAGCGGGCAGGCCGACTTCTGCGAATCACACCAGTTGTCTGGAGAAGGACGGTCAGACACGGCAGATGAAAGGGAACCATACCGGGAACCAACCTCTCGTCGACAGAGGGACACTGTTCGGGTCGATGGTCCGGGTGTCCTGGGCGGTGACGAGGCTGACAGCCGAGGTAAGGGCAAGGAGGAGAGTTCGGGCCAGCATGGTGGTGATGTTCACTGTTTACTGTCGAGAGAAGGAGGATCTGAAGGGGGAAACCCAGGCCTTTTGCAGTCCTGTCGGATGGCCGAGGGGTTAGCTTGAGGAGAGCTTGTTGCCAGCAGGCGCCCTGGATTGGGGAGTGCCTCGGTCGTCGGGAATGGAGAGTTCGCTATGTACTCACCCTGTGCGATCTTCCGTCAGTTTGTCCAGCGAGACGCCTCACGAGGTTCCGGATGTCCTTGGGATTTCAACGAACGCACTACTTGAACGACTGACAGCAGCAGTAGCGAGTGGCGGGGAGCAGCAGAGGCAGAGAGACAACACGGACCACAGGAGCAGGGCGTTGCTGAGGAGAACAGAAGATGGGGAGAGAGAAACTGAAGGCCCGAGGGGACCGCGCGAGGTCTTTAGCGGGCCATGCTACGGAGTAACATGGCTACGGCCGGGGAAGCTGCATTCCTATCCGGGCTTCGTTCGGGAGGCTCAGGCGACTAGACCCCAGCCAAAGGCCGGTTAGGTTCGTAGCTCCGGAGAAAAGAGAAAGGAGCTGTCGATGTGGAGATGTGCCGATAACGATGGCGAGAAAGCTAACGCCCTTGGAAGGGAGTCATTGTCTCAGGCCCGACAAGGCCCCTTCTTGATCGACATGGTGAGATGCTCTCTCCTCGAGAAGGTTCTGGCGCGGCGTCCCGAGCACAACAGCATCCGTCCCCGTCCCAACGGGTGTTCCCTCCACCGGGAATGATGTGTAAAAGTGAACCCGTTCCACTGGAAAGACACCTTGCAAAGGCTGGGCGCGGCTGGGATGTCTCAGAGACGCGATAACAGGGCCCCTTTTGCACCGCGCTGATAGGACCGGGCCGGCTGGCTGCTGCTTGGCTTTGCTCTAGCGTCCCGCCGTCCCCGCCGGACCCTGGCAGCGCCGCAGATCCGCGCTCAGGCCGGCGTTCGTCTTCTTCTCCTCCGGACCTTAGGGCTTTCCCTGCGGAGCCCTAGCCCAGCCTGCCTGTTCGGGCAGCTGTCCCGTGACGCGCCTCACCGCCGTCGCGGCAGCTGGCCCCGACCTCCCGGACCTTGGGGTGCTATTTCATCCCCAACACATCGATTCCTGCGTGCTCCTCCGCTGCAACGCTCCCTGGCTCTCTTCGTCTTCGAGTTTGGCCTGTCTCAGACCGGGCTGCGTCGTGCTCTGGGCAGCGGGCGTCCAAGGGCTTCGACTGCGTGCGACTGTTCCACGGCTGATCGCCACCGACAGCACGTTTCCGCACCCTCGATCGCTAAGCGGACTTCCTGTGGCACCACCCCCCGATCTGAGTCGCTTGTCCCGGAGCCTCCGTAGCGACCTATATCAATCCGCCGTTGCATCTGCTATTTCTGGACACCTTCTGTTTCGCGTTGCATCGTCTGATCCGGCAGCCGACCAACACGACCTCCTCCGGCCGCGGCTGCTTCTGATGGATGGCGTCGGCGAATGAGGAGGCCGGCCCGCCACCGCGTATGCAGCAGCGCTCCCCCGCACCCTCCCCCCCCACTACTGCGGCATCCTCGACCGACGCGGCGGCCATCCCCGGCG
>JGI26051J44788_1000923_pt1 | contig 12033 bp, 15 predicted proteins | sample HigsolmetaGSP13D_FD_44788 | JGI IMG/M metagenome (IMG submission 44788) | reverse complement strand
ATCGTGGACGACGGTGGTGGTGATGATGATGGATATGGTCGGTAGGAGAGGGGGGGAGGGGGGTGCCGTCGTCGGATGTTGCGACCGCTGATCGACGGCGGGTTACGGTTCCCAGCGGTCGGGGAAGGGAAGGGAAAGGCGCGGCGATTTCTTCAGCGGCAGGGAGACGGGGGACGGGAGGGCGAGGATACGAGGAGAGTTTCGTGGTCGTGGTCCCTGGGGCTGCAATGGGGAGAGCATAGCAGGACGAAGAGATTGGAAGACGAGAGACAGCCCCTCTCTCTCGAGGGCTCGAGGGAGAGGCAGCGAGAGGGGTGGTGGCAGCGAGGAGCAGCAGTAGCTCAGCAGCGCGAGGAGTCTAGAGGCAGAGGCCAATGCAGCGTGCAGGCGGTCGAAGTGGACCGGCGATCGCTGACAGGCCGTCCGGGGCGTGCGGGCGGCGAGACACACCGCGAGCGCTGCCTGACCGCAGCCTGAGCGCCTGGCCGCTATGCCGCTTCGGGCGCGCGACCGCTAGGGGCTGCCAGCGATGTCGGGAAGGGAGGCAGGCCAATGGCCCCCCCAGGGGCAGAGCAGAGGAAAAGAAGCACTTACACGGACGAGCACACGCTGGGCGAGACGTCGGGCAGCCCGCGCTGGTCTTCCGAGGCCTCGAGCGCGCAGGAGACAGGCGATGGGAGGGGAGACGAGACGCAGAGAGAGAGGCTGGTCCTGCGGTGCCTGCGACAGGAGCCTCTGAGTCTGAGCCTCAGCCCGGGGTCACGTGGGTCACGTGCGCCGGCGGAAGGCCGCGGCGCCCGGTGGACTGACGGGCTCACCGTGCTCTCTGATCGGAGAGTGACCTCACCACGGCTCGCGCCAGCCGGCCAGCCTCCAGGCCACTCCCCCCCCCTCCTGCTGATTATTATTCTTCCCATCGATCTCGGCCCAGTCTGGCCCTGATCCAACGGATGACATCGTATGTACGTACCCGCCCTCGCCGGCATCGAGGCTGGATCGACCGCTGTATGACTATGCACTAGTCCTGCGTCGCGGACGCAGCAGAGCATCCAAGAGTCGACCGATGTGGAAGCCAGGACGGTTCGTTCCAGCTTATGCACGCTGTCCGCTGCCCTCTGGACTCGGCTGCACGACACTACCCATATATTTAGCACTAGCGCTGGTCTGGTTATTATCCGCATCCAAGGCTGCAGGCATGGAGACGGCGCGAACGACCGGAGCCTGACGTGTCCCTGCCATGCGTTGTTTGACGGAGCACAGGCGGTGGATCAGATAAGCTTCCATTGGCCCAAGCCGCAGCACCCGGGTCCGGAGTACGGGGCATGAGGGGACGCCCGCCGCATCCTGCCGGAGACATGCATCCACAGCACTTCCCGGTCAGGCATGAAGGTGTCCCAGCGCGCTCTCTCTCTATATACTCTGTATACAAGGTTTTGTGGCAGTATGTTATGGACCTTGCCATACAAAGACCGGATAATTATAGGACCGAGGGAAGGAACTGACCGGCACGTGACTGACCACGATCACCACGATCACTAAGACCCAGAGAAACGGCATGTATATAATGACGCTCCTTTCAGACAGATTTTGCCCTGTTTGCTTTCTTTATGCAGCTTGTGGCTTTAGCTTCTGGCTCCACATTCTTTCGCCTTACAGCCCAGATCTTAATCATCCAGTTTCTCCTTAATCCTGTTTCTGATCCTGTTTTGAAGATCTTACTTAAAATCACACTTGTGCTTCTTTCTCTGCAATTATAAATATGCTGTTTCTTGTATAATTATTTATAAGTGACATCTTTCACTGTTCTTGCTTCATCTGTTTTATTTGTCATAAAACAATCTATATCTCTTTTGTAGTAGATCGGTTACACTAATCACTTTTACACCGTCTATCTTATTATAAATATTCTGTAACGACAGGCCCTGGAGACTAGGCCCAAAAGGTCGTTTGGGTTTATCTTGAAGACAGAAAACAAGGGGGTGAGCAATACAACAGTAAGAATGAGCCTGTGTTACTAGCAATGCCTATACCACAGATTGCTATGTGAGTCGACCACGAGGGTCGAAATCTGTCTGAAAGGAGCGTCATTATATACATGCTGTCTTCCTAGGTCTCTGGGATGATAGAATGGGATCATAGTCTTGGATCATGGAGTTGGATCGTGGAATTGGATCGTAGACGATCCTACCTCCTTCCTAGTCCGCAACAAACAGATGATTGAAGACATAAATTGTGCAACTGGCCCCTGCAGTCTGCACTAGCTACCTGAAGGTGGTGAATGTAACATACCAATCACAGTGCAAATAAAAACACAAAAGTGTATGCTACTGTGCACAAACTACATTATTTAGAATAGATTCACTACATCTTGAGACAGGGAGACTAGAAGCATTGATGCAGAGATGCCCCGACCTTCAGCCGCACTGAGCACAGTTCTCTCGAGTGTACCAATTCAGCTCATCTGGCCAAAGTGCTGGATTCCCCACACGAATGATGCAATGCAACCTTCGTTAATCCTGCGCAGACCGCTGCATAGATACACTGGGCATATATAGGTATAGATAGGTATCATAAACAGAAAGCTCCAAGTTACATGACGGGGTTATCGCTCCAAAAAAGGGCATCAACACGTTATCCAACGAGATATAACAGAAAGCATACATCCATGCCGATCGAGAATCACTTCCAGCCAAAAAAAATAAATAAACCAGAAACCCGTAGATGCTTTCCAAAAAAAAAAGGCCTATGTCCGCAATCCGCTAGGATATCCCGATATCAGTAGTCCGTCAGGGTCAGCTTCTTCCCGACGGGCCGTCGTCGCATGGGCTTCTCGCCCCGCTCTCGGTCCGCCGCCACGCCCTTGAGCGCGTGCAGCAGCATCCCCGCGTCAAAGAAGCCATCTAGTTGGTCCGTTAGCATCCCAAACCTTCCACAGGAGCCAGGTGTACGGGGAAACTTACATCCACCCATGCCGTCGTCCTCGATCTCGCCGCTGTCCGTCGTTGGCGTCTCGGTACCTGCGCGCGCTTGAGTAGTAGCGTCGCCCCGGATAAGACGCCCACGGCGGTGCTGGCTCCGCTCCGACATCAGCTCCAGCTCCCGCGCCCGGCTGGTCCGCGGGGTCGTGGTCCTGCGGCTGGTGGCACGGAGCAGCTTCCGGATCTCCAGGAGATACGATTCGAGCGTGTACATCAACCGGGCGGTCTGCCGGTGCTTGGACGACGCGCAGATCGAGATCGAGTCCTCCTTGATGATGTACCCGATACCGAAACCGTCGCCGGACGTCGGGCCGAAGCCAAAGTGCCGCAGCGACGGGTTGCCGCAGTTCGAGGTCGACAGGATCGTGTTGTTGATCTTGTCCCAGCCCGGGTCGTTGAAGATGGCCGGCGTCGGCGGCACAGTGCGCGAGCCCCGGACGCTGCTGTACCCGCTCGAGGAGACGCCATCTTCCGACGGAGTCGAGGAGAACTTCGGGGACCCGATGTTCGACCCGTTCTCGGCCGGACTCGAGTAGCCGTTCGAGCTGGCCTCCACGCTGTTGTTCACAGACGACGCTTCGTCAAACGAGCGTTGCCAGAGACAGTACAGAGCGTAGAGATGGCGATCCTGGCCCTGCCCTTTCGAGCACTCCTTTGTAATAGCAACGTGTTTCTCGGTCGCTTTTCTGAGGGCTTCCACCTTCTGCTCGGCAGGGTTGTCCCCCCAGAACGTCTTGACGAACTCGACCGACTCCCTCGTAACCGGACGGATCGCCTCGGTCCGGCCGTGGAGGAACATCTTCGTCATCGCCGGCTCGTACGTATTTTCGACACGGCCGTAGAGACCATAGTAGGCGGCCTGGAAAGCCATCTGCACGAAAGCGTCGGGCGAGAAGCCCATCGAGGTGATAAAGTTCTTCCCGTACCCGGTGAAGTCGAGGACTTCGACTTCGTGCTGCTGGAGAAGATCGGCAAGGTGCGACTCTGCGAACCGCAGGGCAATGCTAAGCTCAGGAGTCATGTCCCACTCCAGCTTGCGAGGCGTGGTGCTCACGTTGCCAAAACTCCGGGGGTCTCGTTTCGCGGGATCGGGGCTGCTCGTCGCCCACAAGCTGGGCGCCTGACCGTTGATGCTCTTGGCAAATCGAAGGATGGTGTCCGTGTAGACATCGCTGGCAAAGCGGAGGACCGTGTGACCGTCCACGCCGGTATGTTCAAAGTTGATCCCGGCACTACCGTTCTTGCAGACGATGATCTGAAGCTTGTCATACCACCGGTTGATGCAGGTTCCAATCTGCACACCTCTGACGACTTCGCTGGTACCACACAGCATATTGGCACAGAGCTCCGCCGTGGTGGAAGGCTCGGTGTAGTCCAGACAGAGAACGAAGAGGGCAGTATCGACGATGTTCAAGCATTCCGCGTTGTTCGAACCAGGGTCCTTCGTCAGGATCTCTCTCAAGCTTGACCATACCTTCCGGTTCTCTGTGCTGAGAACGCCAAGGGCGCCCTTCGCAGCCTCCTGGATGGGGGTCTGCTGCGCATCGTCAACAATCACTTGAAGATTGAGCGCAATATCCTTCTCAGTCATGATCAAGTCATTGTTGTCATCAAGGACATCGAACCAGTAAAACTGCCCCCGGGCAAGAACGACAATATGCTTCGCCGTCGAATCTTGCGCGATAACGCATCCATTCTCTGTGGGTACCCGAGCAGTACCAAACAGCCGGGAGTACTGGTACATGCAAAGTGGTGTGCCACGGACAGTGTCGGGTGGCAGTTCCTCTCTTCTGACTGCCCGAACAAAGGACAGGGCAGACACAACAAGCGACGCAGCTCTGGTCACCTGGTTATTCCTCGCGGGCGTTGGGTCATCCTCCAACAGGAAAAAGGGGTTGAGGTTCAAGACGACAGCTATCCGGGTCAACAGGTATCACCGTGAGACCGAGATGAATGAATACTTACGATTGTCGAAATTCAAGTACGAATCGTACCCTGTGAACAAATCAGTCGTAGGTTCAATGGAATCTGGGAGAAACGGAGCGTACAAAACTGCTCGATATAGCTCGTCTTCGAAGAAGCATACTTCTTCAACTTCTCCTGGAGCTCAGGACCCTCCGACCTCAGGAACTCCTGCACAGCAGCCTTTGTCTCTTCATGTTCCCTCGGGGTCTGTAGGGGATACAAGACCTCAAGGTACTTCTTGCATGTGCTTTCAAGGTCCGGAATCGGGAGCTTGGGAAGCGAATCCTGGTTCGAAAAGGTGATTCCCTTCTTCTGAGGCGTCTGGCCCGCGGAGGCGTCGGTCCCATTCGGACGTTGTTCACCTGTGGGGGCAGTGCCGTTCACAGATGATGGGGACGAGGTCACAGACGCCATCTTGGACTCGACCTTGGACGTGACGATTGCCTCCGTCAAGGGTTTCGGGGAGGTAAAAAAACGGACTGCCATTGAGGAGTAAGACATGGTTTCAGCAGTTGTTCAGACAAAAAGGGATATCAAGCGTAGATCAGGCGTAGCGACAAGCCAGAAGAGTAGGTATCGACAAAAGACGCAAAGCACTGCGGTAGAAATAGTGGCAATCATGCAAACAGTAAGGCGGCATCGAGATCAAATAACAAAAGTAAAAAAAAGTAAAAGGGGAAATGGGAAAGGGGCCCGGTAAGGGAAGTCAACCAGGGCTCATGGACAACGAGCGGTCGACTAGAGGGGCGTCTTGGAATGGGATATATAGGACCAGGGCCGGTCGTGGCCATGCGGACGACCACCTCCGAGTCTACCCCGCTGTCCGGAGATCCCCTGGGAGCCCCCATGTGAACCATACGGGCGGAAGATGCGGGTGTCGGTTCGAAGGGAAGATAGTGCCTAGGGCGGGAAAAGGAAGGCTTACAATTCGATACAGCTCTGGGCTCTGGCCAGAGCAGAGTGGATCTCCTTGACTGAAGTGGTGCAGGCGTCCGAGGCTATCAGCCTAAGGATGTGTCGGAGAAACGGAGAAGCTTGCTATACTCCCTTTGTCAGCAAATGGCCTGCTTCTTTGACGGACGTGACCGCGTAGTTGGAGAGAACGGTCCAACGGATAAAAATAAAACTCTCATGCATGGAGACCACTAACGCTGTTCAATGACGTCTCCCCCCAGTTTGCGGTTCCGCGTTACAGATGGACGAGAAAAGGGGGAGGGGAAAGATGATTCTGGCCCTCTGACGCGAGAACGGGGAATGACCAGGGGAATTCGAATGACACAAAGAGGTAGCTGGAAAGCTGGGAATGGGACGTACCGACCGGGGCCAGCGGTCCGCAGCTTTAAGGAAGCTAAGCCCGGGCCAGAGGATGGAGGAAGCTCGGTGGAGAGTTCAGTTGATAACTAAATAACGAGCACCTGGATCTTCGCTTTCAGAAGGGTCCCTGTGATTACCTACACCGGGGACGGCTTCCTGGGAATACCAGTGGCGAGGTCGGCCACCAACTTCAGCTGCTGGAGAAGCTCGATCGCAAGGCTCGCGGTGGCCCTCGTGCCTGCTGCTCGTCCTGGGGCTCCGTGTGCTGCTCTATCGATGACGTTTCGGGCGAAGGGAGATCAACCAGATCGACCTGGGGCCCCAGTGGGGGGTCACGTGTCGGCGATCCTGTGTACCTGGCCTCCGAACCGCCGACGTCGCGGCGAGACTTCGCCGATTCTCGACCGCTCGACCGAGCGCCATATGCATATGCTGTAGGCAGACATACGGAGTAGATAGAGCCGATGGCTCCCTGGCGGGGTAGCAGCAGGATGCGCAGGACGTTGCAGCAGATGCACACGTTGGCGGATGCAGCTGCAGGTGCAGATGCGGCAGCCCGCTGCGATAGAACATAACAGGGAGAACGGACTACCCAGATAACCCATAATGCTTTGAACCATCTACTTCCATGGAAGAGGTGAAGGGAAAAAAAAGAGGCACAACCTCCTTGATAACTAAAATATTGACAAATGAACTGGAGTATAAAAGTCATGTCCGTCCGCGGGTGCCCAGCGGTTCCCCCTCCTCGAGATCTGCTTGGCCGGAAGTGGGTTAGGTCCCCACGGGGAACCTACGCCGAGTCTTGGCATACCAGGACCGCGGGCTCCATGCAAACAGAACAAGACAACAACTTAATGAAGAAAAGAAAATCAAATGCGACGAAGTATGGTGTTGGAAGCGGCTTGGATATTCGCACATGACTACGGGGAATCCCCTGATATGTACGGCAACGACGAGGCTAGCTTTCGTCAAGTGGTAAAGTATTCACAACGAACTTGCCAGGCAGGGCCAGACCACTGACATCAAGAGCAAATTACGTGCAGGAAGACAAACGGAGCTACATGCATCTCGAGGAACGAAGAACAGGCGCTGCATCACCGTCACCATGGAATGAGGATTTACACGGCCCGGGACACTTATGCGACGGCGAAAAATGGCTGGCCCAGCGGGCGCGCAACGTTCTCAGCGTACTCGCCGTCAACGTTGCCTATGACGATTGTCAGAGCACACCAGATAATTTAAGAGGAAATGATGCGCAATTACCTGGAGGTCCGTAGTTGCACACAGTGAAGGGAATCGACCCAGAACCAACATTCTGGAGGGTGTCGCAGACAGTCGTGGCGCAACCGACCTGGGTGGTGCCCTTCCACACGATCTGGCTGAAGTGACCCCATTTTTCGAAGTCGGTCATATCAGGGGTGGCTTGACCGTAGAGGCTTTCAAAGTAACCGAACTCGTCATTGTACATCAGGTTGGTGATCATCTTTCCAATGTCGTCAGCGGGGATGCCGTATCCGATGTTTTGACCATATCCACCGCCATCAATCTCACTGGGAATAGGTCAGAGAAGTCCTCCTGGGTGTCGGACGCTGATGTTACATGGGAGAACCACTTACGTGTTGTGTTCATACACACAGCTATCTGCGAGCTTCTTGGCACTGGCCTCGAGAGTGGTGGACCAGGAAAGAGCCGGAGCAGAGTGATTGGCACGGTGGATGTTGTGGTTCTGCAGAACCTGGGCCTGGTAACTGTTGTCGCTATTGCTCAGAGTGGGAGCACGTGAGGTAACTGCCGGCGCAGGCGCCGCAGTGGTCGCAGGCTCTGAAGTGGTCACAGGCTCGGGAGTTGGACTAGGGGCCTGTGTCTCGGCCGGCGCAGGCTGTGCGGTGTAAGCAGGAGCGTGAACTGGAGCAGGAGCCTGCGTCTGAGCAGGAGCCTTGGTCTCAGCTGGCGCAGGCTGCAGCCAAGGCATGAAAGGCTCGATAACTGGAGTAGGAGCTTCGGTCCGCGTATAGTACAGAGTCGTGACATAGAAACCTTCAGCCTCTGGTGCGGCATCCACTTTAGAAATCGCGGGAGTGGGAGCAACAAATCCAGGCGTCACATATTCGGTCACAGTAACGATGGTGAGTTCGGTCTTGTAGGCACGCTTCTGGACCGGGGAGCCCATCACACCAGCAGCGCAAAGAGCGCTCAAAAGAACTGAGGAACGCATGTTGTCGTGGTTGGTTTGAGAGTTCGAGATATCAACAAAAACGACCGAATCGCGCGATGTGTTCCCAGATCAACTGGATGGAGAGGGGACTTCCACAGGAAGTATCTGCAGCAGATTTTGACAAGGCTGAAAGAGAGGACCAGATCGATTGAGATATTGAGAGTTACCGTTTGTACAGCTTTGGGAGCGGAGGGGGATCGACCAACGCAGATCGACTGCTGTTGTCTATGCAGAGAGCGGTATGGTGACAAAAAAAGGAGCGACAGCCCTTGAACACTTTTGAAGGAGTGAAAAAGTGTACAAGAAGCGAAGTGTTAAGGACGGAAAGTCCCAACAACGAAGAAACGAACGCAGTTCGCAAGATAAAAGAGAGGAAGAAGGCGGATCGAGTAGGGCAGAAAAGGGAGAGAAGACGCGCGGGTGCGCACTGGGCAGAGGGGTGGGCCCCCTGTGATATGAGCACTTGCTTCAACTAGCCGTGAAACGGGGCGGGGAGCGGCGGGTTCTCCCCAGAAAACAATGAGATACCAGCCAAGCTTCCCGGCGTTTGTTTCCAGGGCTTTGTCCTGCGAGATGGACTCTCCGTCGGCCAAGTCGCTCTCTGCTATGACTGCTGCTCATGCTGCCGGGGATGCTCCCAATCGTGTATGTCAGTCGAGTTTAGCAATCCAGCATCTCCCCCGATCCCATCTCTTCGCGTTCTCGAGTCCGCATACCCATGTATGGCGCGCTTCCCGCCATCATTGTGAACGAGGGCCCGACGAACACGCGCTACATGCCTCTGTCGCTGCGGGAACATCCATGGATCCAGGGAGTGACTATACAGTACGTACACCGTGCACCGAACTGAGCCATGGCGCTGAATTCCTGTCGGAACTTAGGGCCGTATCTGGGGTCTGCGATACTGTCCGCTGCCCCTTGCGCTCCCCTCTCCCCTCGGGAGTGGCTACTGCGTGATATCCTGTGGTCGTAGATCGAGGATCATTTCCAGGCCGGAGGTCGACGCACGCCTTGCAACTCTGCTGTGTCTGCCGTGGATGTGATGTGCCTGGTTAGCAGTGCAGGGAGAACCCCGTGTTTGCCTCGGAGCCCCTGGCTTGGTGCGCCGCCATTCCAGGCACGCTCGCACGGCCATTCGACGGGGCCGAGCCGCAGCGTTTCCGCCCCTCTTTCGCAGCGGCTATTGGGGCCATTCATTTCGGGGATTTTCCTGAACGTGCACGCCGGTTACGGGCGTATGGGGAGCGTGTGGTCTCGATCATGATGGCCGCTTGCCAGCCTGACGCCCTCAGACAGTTCTGCGCAGAGACAGGATATTACCGTGTGTGTGCACAGTCAAAATGTGCATGTTGCGGGGTCCTGTGAAGGTGAAACGCAGATAATTTCCGCGCTGCTCCAGTAGGATGGACGCAAAGGGCTGCCGCTGCCTCAGGTTAAGCGCCCGATGCACGACCCGGGTCTCACCCGTCCCACTCCAATTTAAGCCCCGTCCAGATTCAGGGTTCGAGAACGTCTTCCACGCCTTCTAATGCCGACTTGTCGGCCCTTGCGTCCCGACGAATCTCGATCTCGTAGGATCGCCTCTTTTCTACTCAGAGGAGGCCGTCGGCCAGTCGCCCAGTAGCGCTCCGCTAGTGGATTACTCCCTCTTAGGGACAGCTGGACCGTTGGCGGCCAGTAGACTGCTCCTCCGTCATGATAATGATTCCGTCCGGTGCAGAGGCCAGATTCCAGAAGAAGTTGCTCTTCAGGACGCTTCAGGCGGATGACACGACGTGAGCGCCAGAAGCGTTCCGTAAAACTCCCCAAAATGGACCCTTGGACAATCAAACCAGTGGACCGATGCTAACATTCAGGACAAAAGAGAAGGCCAAGATGATCCAGCCAACGAAATAATATTTTGCTTTTAAGCTTTTTCTACTGCTTGACGAATAATTGTCTGTGTCAGCGATCCCGCCCGATGCGCTCGATCCAAGGTTCTGTCTGACAGGCTTCCCACAAACAACTACCATTCCGTGCCTGTCATATTATTCGCGTGGAAGCCTACTCCGTTCTCTGCTGCGTACAAACAACATCCCGACTCAGCGATGGTTGCAAACTTTTTTATTTTTTTCTCTTGTCCTTGATCTATGGACAGTCCCGGGACTCTGTTTATTAGGCTATCAACACTGTTTCAGATCTGTTTCACCGTTCCTTCCGGTCGGTACTCGATACATACTGTGGCTTGAGCCGAGAAACAGTGTTATATTGCATATAATTTCCGACGGATGGTCTAGATTTCTCAAGCGGGGTTTTGACACTTCTGCTGGCAAATTATTGTCTTGCTTGCGACAGTGTTTCTGTTAGCGGATATCTCATCTTTTATTATTATTTATTGTCTAGAAAAGTGTTTCATTCTTCCCAGCACAAAGGAAAGCGCCACGGATGAACCCTTGCAGGCTTTGTGTGGAGGGGGCTGTGACAGTCACAGTCGCGCATCACGCGGACTCGCCAGCTCGAGGCACTTTATTATTTCATGAAACCTGACTTTAATAATAATAATAATAATAAATGGTCTTGCAAAGCTCATTACGGTTAAAGCCACTATTTATTATTATTATTATCTGGATGTAATGATTCTCTATATGTATCGGTTTCCTGATCAAGTAGAAAGGATCTTTACCTAGACATTTGTTCTTCTATATATAACTTGTTCTAATATAATACCCCCATTGTCGTCATCCAAGGGAACACATGCGTATAATCCACCTACAGAACTGACTACATGTACAGTACAAGAGGGAGAGATGAATGGACATAGTTGATTGAGTCGAAATTCATAACTCTAAAAGCAGCATCTCCCTAAATAAACAACAGGCCTGTCGGCCCGCCTGACCACAACCCAAGTACATACATACTTTTCTGCGCTAAAGTCAACACATAGAAACCCCGAGCCGACAGCCATAATTATTCCCTTTCTTGCCACACTTCCATCGAACACCTTACAATTACCAGACCGTCAATTCACGCGCAAGCAATATGACTGTCCAGTCTTTAGTTCAATTCCACGAGTGCATGTCCCCAGCCGCAGGAGTGATGTGCCGCTGCGCACCCCCTCCCCCTCCTTCTCAATACTGGAACTCGATGCGTTCTCGCGTAGAGATAGATCTCGTGTCCACAAAAGGTCGAAAGGTTGTACTATACTGAAAATACCTCGAAGAATGCTTAGGTTGAAGTGCCCGAGAACCCTTCTCTTGCTGAGGACTTTTTAGTACAGTACAAGATGGAGCGGAAAGGATGATTTTTTCTAAAAGTTGGTCTCCGCCGTCGGTAAGCTAGGTAGGTAGCGACGCGGTGTGTTTCCATCCGGTATCTGCTTCCCGAAATGGATTCATCGAGCTGGATGGAACAGCTGCGAGAGTGCAGAGGGCTGCCGTGATTGAACTGGGCAGTTATATTGGAAGTCGGGAGTCAATGTCAGCGTGAGGCGTGAGTTGGTATCGATCATCACAGGGGTCGGAATCCGAGAGAACTGGACACAGCCTGGCTTATGCTAGGATCTGGGGAGTCGCGGAGAGGGGG
>JGI26051J44788_1000921_pt1 | contig 12044 bp, 18 predicted proteins | sample HigsolmetaGSP13D_FD_44788 | JGI IMG/M metagenome (IMG submission 44788) | reverse complement strand
AAGATCGGCGAACGGGGATTGCTGGACTGGCTGCGGAGGTGGAGTTGGCTGCTGCTGCTGGGGCGCCTTTTGAATGATCTTGAGAAGGTTTGCAATGTCGATCGGGCCGGTAGGCGGAGCTGGCTGAGGGGGAACAGTTGTCTGTGGATTCATCGCCGCGTAGTAACGAGCCTGACGAGCCTGTTTGCAGCGTGTAAGAGACGGGAAACTTAACCAAACCAGAGTGTCCTGTATTACCTTGACATGATCTGGTGGCTCGCCGAACGGTACCTCCTCTTCAGGTGTCAGCTCTTCTGCACTAGGAGGCGGCGGCTCCTTGGGCGAAGGTGGTATATCCGCGGGAGATGTATGGAAGACCATCAGCGTGGTTGCTTCGCGCTGCTCCTGCGCCTGCTTCTCGCGGCTTGTAGGTTCCTGAGAGCCACCACGCTTGGTGAAGTTCCTCGTGCGGTCCTCGGCTTCTATTACACTGAAATCGATTTCTGCGCAAGTTAGTCGGCAGGGGAAACAGAAATTTGCAAGGACGCAAGATCATACCAGACGGTAATTGATATGTGCGCAATCCTTCCTCGCGAAGCCCGACTTCTTCCTCGTCTTCCAAGTCTTCCACATCTTTGTGAAGCTTCAACATCCGTCCCTCTTCTCTGATATCCCCAGCACCACGTATCGCGCCATCGCCAGGCACTTCCTCAGGGTCACGCTTAAACAAACGGACTTCCGTTAGGCAATCATCAGGCTTCCATTTGACACGCAGCTTCCGCCGCTCTTCCTTACGAAGCCTCTTCTTACGCTCTTCTTCGGTCTCCGGAGGCCTGTCCTCAGCTGGCTTTGAGGAGATACTATCCCTCTGCTTGTTGAGATCCGCCATGATATCTCCAAAAGAGAACGTAGGCTTCGGAGGCGGTGGCGGTGGAGTCTCTTTCTTTTCAGTAGCAGCGCTAAAAAAAAGATCAGTATAGGCAATATGATAAAAACGGTTTATTTCATTGATCACATACCTGGCTTTCTCTTTCGCAGAGGCGGCGGCAGCAGCAGCGGCAGCAGCTCGTGCCGCATTGGAAGTTCCAGGCTTCTTTGATGCGGATGCCAGGCTGCCAAAAAGACTGGTGGGTTTCGGTGCCACAATATTGGCCTTCGGTCGAAGTGCCGCCGTATTGCCCGTAGCGGATGATGGTTTGGACTCGGCTTTCGTCTCCGTGGAACTCTTGCCAGAAGTGGCGGCGCCATTGTCGGCTTTTGTGGCGCTCTTAGCACCTGATGGAGTTACCGTCCGCTTTGTAGCGGGCTGACCATTGCTTTCACCTTTTTCACCTTCGCGCGGGCGTTTGGTTCCGGCAACAGATTCCGTTCGAGGTGCGTCGCCAGAAGTTTCCGGAGCAGGACTCTTGCTGGCAGATTCATCTTTGGATGCCGCCTTCGCCGCCTCCTGTTTTCTTTTGGTTGATGCAGCGGCATTATCCATGATTTTCTGAGCAAGCTCCTTGACGGTTTGGCCGCCCCTTTTCACAAACCTAGGAAGCAGCTTCGCAACATTGGTCTTTTGAAGTACATCTTCATCCATTGTGACAAACCGGGCCAGTAGCTGATTGGCGTACATGTCAGTTCCAATACAGTACACTATTTGACTGCACATCTTACCTTGAGGATGTTCACAGTCAAGGTTCCGTCAAAGTCGGAAGCTTGATGTCGATCAAGAAGGAAGGAGTACATGGCGGACACGGCTATTGGATGTTCACCCAGCCTACGTGAATTAAGTCAGCAAAACATGCACTACCCTTCAAGCGGTCCTGACATGTGAATGGAAATCCAAGAGAGGGGAGGATATGGGACATGTGACAAAAGCCAGTCCCAGCAGAATCATCGTCTAGGTGGCCCATGGCTTGTCCAGCAGGGATTGAGAAGCACTGTACAATGACAGCGTGTGATCTCTCGGCAACACTCATGGGAGAGTGGCCCATAGAGCTCCTTGTAGAGTAGCTGGGCAATCGGACTTCTTTTTTTAAAAAAAAATGTCCGCAAATTCCCTGCACTTAGGGTGTATGCCATGTACGACCCTTAAGGCATGAGAATAGTGGCTTTTACTTATAGCCATTATTAAAAGAAGCACACTGATTGTCCACGCTAACAGAATTACATGGGAGTGGCTCTCAATTCGCTTCAGACGTCTACAGCCATGATGAAGATGATGATCTGCCAGGACTGCAAGGTAGACGAAATGGAAAAGGACATACTTCTCAACGATGATCGGGTGGCCCTTCTCCAGAGTGGTTGTGACCACCACGTCCATCAGGCGCCGTTGAAGAATGACTTCCTTTTTCAGCTCAGCAGCCTTGTCGTTCTCGGACTGGTTCTCTGCTGTCTTCATGGCCTGGCTTTTCTCTTTCCACGTATCTCTTACGGCCTTGACCACGTCCTTGAATGCGACTAGGGCGCTCTTTATCTTCTCAACATTGGGCCGTCTGTTACGTGGTGACCACACCGCCTGGAGGGCATCATATTCGGCTGCAGCCTCAGGATCTTCGGGACGAGTAGGCGGAATGGGGGACGGTTCCTCCGGAGCCTCGACCTCGAGCTCGGAGTCGTCAGAGTCGTCGCTCTCGGAACTCGATGAAGACGATGATTTGGACTCCTGTTTCTTTGCAGCAGGTTTGCTGGCAGTCTTCTTGACTCGAGGCTGTGATGGTTTGGTCGAACTGGCCTTTTTCTTCTTCGGTGCTGCCGCCTTTGCTGGTTTCGCCGCTGCAGCGGCACTCGGTTCTTCTGGAGTTAGCTGATGGCATGTAGCAAGCGAAATCGCAACTTACCCTCTTTAACAGCAGTTGCATTATCGGTCTGCGGTGCTGGTGCAATATTCTGTGGAGCAACATTCTGCTGTGGAGTGCTCTGTTGTGGAGCATGCTGCTGTGGGGAATTCTGTGGCGGAGCAGTCTGCGGCGGAGCAAGCTGACCAAGAGCCGGCTGGTCAGAAGTGGGCTGCCCCAGAGCGGGTGATCTTTGAAAATCTTGGCGGTATAGTTGAGGAAAGCTCCTAGCGTGATGGTGAGCATACCCGAAGTGCATTTCTACCTGGATGCTCAGAGATGGAGGCTTACTTTGCAGTCTCGGGCCGCTCGAAGTCAGCCGGGTTGACTACAAGAAAATCATTGTGGGAGGCAACATGAGGTTGACTCGACGGATGCTGCGGAGCCGTCAGGAACTGCGGATTAATGGTCTGCTGGTAAGTAACATTAGGGGGCGACTCGTGATAGCCGTTGGAAAAGTGAATGGGGGTGTGCTGATCACAGTTAGCCGGGATTCTGCACAGGGGTACGGAAGGCACTTGTAGGTACCGATATGCTTTCGGGATAATCAGCATGCACAGCATACTGGGTCATGGGCGTCTGGAGGCTGTTTGGAGAGATGGCGGCCGGCCGCGCGGGCTGCTGCTGCTGGATGCTCCGCGGGGCCGGCTGGGAGAAGGCATCCGGGACCGAGAGATGCTGGGGGTGGTGATAGTAGTTCTGCGAGAATGAATATGGCTGGTAGGACGGATTATTAGACGGAGCTAGCGAACGGGAATCATATGTAACATGGCCTCCCTGGGGGTAATGATGATGGAGCTGATATTGATGCGGAATCGCGTAGCCCTGCGGGGCGGGGGAGATGGAGTGCTGCTGCAGCGGGGGGCTCTGGTGATGCCATGACTGCGGCGCCTGCGAGAAGAGGCCCTGACTGTGCTCCTGGGGGGCCTGGACGTGGTTCTGGTGCTGCTGGTGCTGCTGGTGGTGCTGCTGCTGGTGGAAGACGGGATGATCCCACGTGATCCCCAGCGGCGGCTGCTGCTCCGGCTCCGACGGGTACAGCGGGTCGATGCTGCTCCAGTACTCGGGATTGAGGGCGCCCGACGAGACGGAGGGATGCGGCACCACGTTGTTCTGCGCTGACGACTGCTCCATGCTGGACGAGGGCGAGTATACAGATGTCGGAGCGATGGGCCGGGGAGTCACGTGCAGACACGTGCCGGGGTTCCGCGCGTCGCCGCTTTTGAGCTCGGAGCGCCGGGACGCCGGTGGAGCCGCGTAGCCTATTTGGTGCAGATGGGGTGGTGCAGGCGGTGATCTCGGCGCCAGGAGCAGAGAAGCGTGTCGCCCCTAGGTCGGATCGCGATGCTGGTACGACGGGCCGCCCAGAACAGCAGCCGAAACGATCTCGCTGCGTCGCGTGCTGGCCACAAGGTGCTGTGGTTGGGTTGCTGACGGGCCTCAGGCCGCGAACAAACGCAAGGTTAGCCTGGATCCTCCGGTCTGCCTCCTTTCTCTCAGGCGGGTCGCGCGTCCACGGTGTGCTGGGGTTGCCCTTAAGAGACGGTGTTGACCCCGAGGATTCACAAGGAAAAGAAAATCTCAAATACACCAGCAAGTACAGTAGAACGTAGAGATCCAGTGGCTCCCGAGCCTCCTTGCAGTTCCCTTGATTCTGCTTTCTTCCTCTGTCTGGTCACCAAGTCACTCCAAACTGTTCCACCCGCCTTTTTGTGACCAAGTGACCGCTGACGAACCTTGCACGTCCTCGCCGCTCTCCGTCGACTGCCAAATCCAGCTTGCCTTAGACGAGGAAACAGAAGGCCCTCATACAAAGAGCCACTCCCAGCTGCCGTGCAGCAGCATAGTCATGCGCTTTACGAAGAGAGTTGGTGTCTGGAGTCTGGTGGTTTGGGAGCGAGATGGACGGGAGGGAAGGAAAAAGCTGGGCGAGGTCAGCTTTGAGTTGTTGTGTCACTACGCCCGTTGCGGCCTAGCCCGTCACGTGAGATGCCGCGCCCCGGTGTTTGCGCTGTTTGGCCGGCTTATGTCAGCACCGTCCGCGTGCCTCGCGATGCCATGTGGATGGCGATGATGCTGGATGCATGTCCGCCAGCGATGCGACGCCTCGTCTGATCTCCCTAGAGGACCACCGGTGCCAGTGGGGTGGATCTCCAGGTCATGAATCGATCCATTTGCGTGTTCTCCTCCTGATCACACAGTGCTGGCGCTGCCAACCGCCATGGTGTCGCTTCGGGACCGCCAGGTCGGTAGGTTGTGGACAGCTATCTCATCCTGCCACCGCGACCGCACGCGCTGACCAGCATACAGCCTCGATCGAGAAGATCCTCAACCTGAACCACGATCCCCGCCCCGCAGGGGAGTCGCACCATGACACGTCCTCCGCGAACGGCCTCCTCTCGCACTCCGCCCCCATCCTGAACGAGGATGGCGAGCCGATATGGAAGGTCCTGGTGTTCGACAACATGGGCAGAGATGTCATCAGCAGTGTGCTGCGGGTGAACGACCTCAGGTCATGGGGGGTCACGATCCATCTGTATGTGCGATCCTCGGATCCTTGTTCGGGAGCTCCTCTGACTCTTGGACCGCAGAAACATCAATGCCGCTCGATACCCGATCCCCGATGTGCCCGTCGTCTATCTCGTCGAACCGACTCCCGCCAACATCAAACTCATCACCTCTGACCTGACGCGCGGCCTCTACTCTCCCGCCTACGTGAACTTCCTGTCCTCGATACCGCGGCCGCTGCTCGAAGACTTTGCCGCGCAGATAGCATCCACGGGCACTGCAGAGCACATTGCGCAGGTATACGACCAGTACTTGAATTTCATCGTCGCGGAACCAGACCTCTTCAGTCTGGGATTGGGGAAGGATGCGTATTACAAGATCAATAGCGCGCACACCAGCGATGAGGACCTGGATGCGATCGTGGATAAGATCGTGAGCGGGTTGTTCAGCGTCTGCGTCACAATGGGTATGTAGGAATTCGGTGGCAGCGGGCGAGTTGCTAAGCTGGGAAATTCAGGAGCAATCCCGATAATACGGTGTCCCAAGGGTGGCGCTGCCGAACTAATCGCGACGAAGCTTGACCGGAAACTACGGGACCACATTTTGAACTCGAAGGACAACCTCTTCTCCGGCCAGAGGAAGACCACCGTTGGAGTTCCCTCTTCACGGCCTGTCCTGATCATTGTCGACCGCAATGTCGATCTCGTCCCCATGCTTTCGCACTCGTGGACGTACCAGTCGCTCGTCCAGGACGTCCTCCAGATGCGCCTGAATCGCATCACAGTCGAGACGCCGGTCGACGAGTCGAATCCTTCGAAGGGAACCACGAAGCGGTCGTATGATCTGACCGCGAATGACTTTTTCTGGAAGCGCAACGCCGGCGTCCCTTTCCCGCAGGTAGCGGAAGACATCGACGCGGAGTTGACTCGGTACAAGGAGGACGCGAACGAAATTACGAAGAAAACGGGCGCATCGTCCATCGAGGACCTCCAGAACGACATGAGCGCCTCTGCGCAGCATCTCAAGGCCGCCATCACGCTGCTCCCAGAGCTCCGCGAGCGCAAGGCTATCCTCGACATGCATATGAACATCGCGACGGCGCTCCTCAAGGGCATCAAGGACCGCCAGCTCGACAACTTCTTCGAGCTGGAGGAGAACATCGCGAAGCAGACCAAGACGCAGATGATGGAGCTCATCAACGATCCAGGCAAGGGCAACGACCCCACGGACAAACTGCGTCTGTTCATCATCTGGTTCCTCACCACCGAGACCGAGCTGTCTCGAGCGGAGATGACCCAGTTCGAAGAGGCGCTCACGCGGGCTGGCGTCAAGGACATCAGCTCACTCGCGTACGTCAAGCGGGTGCGCGAGATCACCCGGATGACGATGATGACGACCGCTTCGACGAGCGCGCCGCAGCAGCAGTCCTCTGACCTGTTCCGCGGCTTCTCCTCGCTCTCGAACCGACTGACGGACCGATTCACGTCCAGCGCGCTGGGCGCCAACTTCGACTCGCTGATCGCCGGCGTGAAGAACCTCCTTCCCGCGAACAAGGACCTGACGCTGACCAAGATCACCGAGTCGATCATGGACCCGTCGTCCGCGTCGAGCTCCGCGATCGCCAAGACGGAACACTACCTGTATTTCGACCCGCGGAGCGCTAACGCCCGCGGCGCCGTGCCGCCGTCGTCCGCGTCCCGGCACGGCCAGGGCCAGCAGATGCCCGGCGGCCTGGGCAGCGGGGGCCCCGGGACCGGCGCCACCTTTGGCCAGCGCCGCCAGGCCTTCAACGAGGCCATCGTCTTCACCGTCGGCGGCGGCAGCATGGACGAGTACGGCAATCTGCAGGACTGGGTGCGGCGGACCAGCGGGCAGACGGGCGGAAGCAGCGGTGCCGGCGCAGGGTCCTCTGGCGGAAGCCCCCGGCGGCGCGTGGTGTACGGCAGCACGGAGTTGATGAACGCGAGCGAGTTCCTGGCAGAGGCGTTGAACAGGCTGGGCAAGGAGAGCTGATCGTGGAGAAGCGGGATGAAACCAGTGTTCTATCTACCGACGATCTTAATCGGACGTACTGTATTTATTATTCTACGGGCGTTTCTCAAGGAGTGCAGAGATATCTACACATTAGATAGCAATTGGTATTCTCCTTTTTACCCAGCAGAATCGCCCTGGACCATTTCAACCCCCACAGCCGGGTAACTACCTGGGTAGAGGGGGATTTGTAATTTCCCAGTAAATCCCCCGAGACCTTAGTGGTCCCCCCATCCTTGCGCAAGTTTCTGTCACATATTCAGCCATATCCTCATTAAAACAAATCGCAAAGGTCAATCTGCAATCCATGCCAGCTAGAAGTGAAAATGATTTGGAGACTCATGCTACCTGCGTGAGGCTTATTGCCGGTCGGCTCGACCTGCCGGGGCACTCCGTGCTCGATATTAATAATAATGAGCATGTGAGTCCCCGGGATCCCCCGTGCTATTTTTATTGGTCTATGACGTCGTATATATGCACGGGGTATGTATGAGTCAGAGCTCTGTCTGCAGACGGGCATTGTGATCNCCCTCCCGCCTGTAGTACAGCCGTTCCTTGGGTACGCAGGAGGCACCTACACAGTATCCGATGCCTTTTGCATTCATATCATATTTTTACGCGTAGAGATAGAGGGCCTCGTATCCTCGTTTTCAGTTCTCGATGCACGGGGTCATCGGTTCCCATCAAGCTCTACACCAGCGCATAGTGAAAATATATATCCCCGCAGCTGTGCACAAAACGTCCTGGGAAAATTTTCCGCACACCACCACTGTCTTCTACACATAACCCCGATACCTAGGAAAAAAAAAATTAAAGAATATCTACGTAGGATATCTAGACAGTCCTTACATCCCTCTACATAGACATTCTCCGCATCGGGACCGATGAAAGCAGTAAAAGAAAAGGAGCAAAAAGATACGACTCTAGCATGTCTTGGTTTCGATCCAAGGACCTCCGGGTTATGAGCCCGCTGTGTGAATATTAGCAGCTGTTCTGCAAAGTGGGGTGATCACGGGACTACTAACGCGCTCTTCCTCTGAGCTAACATGCTCTTTGTTGGTAAAAGAGTGGAAGCTAATCACCTTATGTGCTCAAGCTCTAAATTGTGTACTGGGGCGTTTCGCCGAGAGTTCCCAGCTGTTGCAGATGGGGCAAGCTCTTGGCGAATACTTCACCTCTGCTAGGCAGGCTCGTTCCCTCCCCAGAGTGAACTCGGGGTGTTCCTTCTGTGTGTTCTACTTCATTGTGAATTGACAGAGGGTTCTGGGAGGTTCTTTGTTGGGTATACACCAGGACTAGGTGTCCTCTGATCAAATTCTCCTCTTTACTTCGGTTTCGTGAATTACGAATTGAGGGTTATACAGAACTTTTCATTTCTTGTCTGAGGAGCCCATTTGTCGCTGATGTGCTGGGGTGTTTTGCCGAGGCGAGTCTTTGGTTGTCTTGCAGCGACAAGTTCTTGGCTCACACCTCCCTCCTACAAGGCGAATTTTGCTTCCTTTTCAGATCATCAACTTGTGTGCGTGCATTACGGAAAAAGGAAGGTTGTTGTGAGGGCTCTCACCGGGTATATGGCAGGGCTGGGTAGTACTTGATCTTGTGTCTTCTCTTTGCTTCTGGCTTAGAATTCATCAATGGAGAGTCATCCTTTGATTCCTATATTCCTCATCTTTAGAAGCCTGGCCATAGCTCGTCCTCCGATCTCTTGTTCTTCCCACTTTCAGTTTGCCTCCTACAACGAGGTTTTGCGGAATCTGTCAGTTTGCTGAGTCTTCACTCTTCTAGCCTTCCACCTCTAGCTCGCCTTCTGTCAGGACTGGTCCAGGGACTACTATCTGACTAGCAATACAGAAGTGCTGTCTTCGGCAATACTGCCGCTACTCCCCCTCCCCCCACAATGAGCAAATCCGACCACAATTTCAACACCGATCCCGGATTTCCCCAGGCTTTGCCATTACTTCAACACCTCTTTCACCTTCCGGCCCAAGTCCTTCATGGCTTTTATGAAGGCCTTTCTACGGCTCATAACATCCTCGTCTTCCACCACCTGTCTACCCCGCCACACACGGTAAATGGACTGGTACCATGCCACTCTTTCTGCTCTGGCTGTTAGCAGGTAAATCCGTGGAGGAACTTTTTTCTACCTACCTGACGCTGCCATGGTCACCTTGGACTGGGTCTCTTCCATTCCCGACTCTGTGAGTGCGATACCAAGGTAATACCAGGGTTTTGTGTAGCACAAGCCACCTCCAACAGGCTGCTCAAGCACCTTCTCGGTTCGGAGCAGCCCAAGGACACGCGAATATAGTTCGTGCCTGTCGGGTTTCCCTGCGCGTACCCGGGCGGACTCGTCTAATTTCCATTTGTCGACGTCAAACCCAAAGATGGAGGGGAACTGTATCCCCATGTTCCTTCGGACCTCATCGGCCTCGTGCATTGCGCCGAGACGGTATGTGATGCAGTTATATAACCTGTCTATTTCTTATGCATCGAAGTCGTCGGTATTTCCAAAGATTTTCTTCGATCTCTGGTGTAGTGACAGATTGGCAGCCCACTCGTCGAGGCCCGGATATGAAGCAAAATACCTACGTGCGAGGATCCTAACTTGTCGGCGTTTCCGCAGGTGTCCTGTCATTGAGGTGGTGCCTTCTCCGGAGCCTTGGCCGCCAGATATACGTCGGATGCTCCCGGACCTCCTGTTCCTCTGGTGCTGCCTCTTCGATATCGATCAAGGACTGCAGAATTGCAGTCGCTACAATGCTGCCACTCGCATGCCCCACGCTTCGGCTCAGTGGCCAAGACAGAGTTTCCTCCGCTGGACCTGCTGCGGTGACACCGGTGGCATTAAGTAATTCTTCACGACTGTCGGTGATATCAGGCTGTACCAGCCAACCCCCGGAGAAACAGAGGTCATCAATAGGGTCACGGAAGCGTCCTTCGGCAGCAGTCTTTTGACGTTGTTCATGTGGAGTATAGGGGCCTTTTCGGGGTCCCCCTTCCCCCCAACGAAAACTCCGTAGGAGTTGGGGTCTCCATGGCCGAAGATCAGAATGAGTAGGTGCTCATCCGCTTCTGCTGCCAGCCGGGCCTGCTCTCTCAGTGTGCTTAAGAACCGCTCCAGCAGGTCTTCCCGCGGCACAACCCGCAGATTGCCCGCCTGGGTGATGCGTGGCAGTGTGTCCTTTTCAAGAACAATTCGCCTCTCTTCCTTCGGATCTCCGTGGGAATACTTCGTATACTTGGCTACCAGATCTTCGGGCTTCTCACAAGTCAACCAAAATTGGTTGGAGGATGGTACATCTAAGCACTTGCACCGAGGGTAAGTCCACTGCACTACCTGTGCAAAACGTGCAAGATAAACAAGACAGACATACCCATTGGGGAGAGCAAGTGATGGAATAGATAGAAATCAGAGAAGAACCATCCATCCTCCTGGGGACTCGCGAGGTTTTGCAAGTCTGTGATGCCACACAGCCCCAGAATACGGCTTTTCGGAGGTACATCTGGTGGACAGTGGGTTATGAACTCCATTCTGCCAGGTCTGCGCGGGTTCCCGTGGCGCGGCCAACAGCATGAAATCTGGGGATGCTGTTAGGGCGAATGGTACTCAGTCTGATGAGGAAAAAGGGGAAATTCGGCAATGATGGGGTTGTAGTCAATGGCAAGCCGTGGCTTTCACAACAAATGGATACTGGCAGAGAATGAAATGGAAAGCAAGAAACAGACAGAACTGGTGAACTTACTGATTAGAGCTCAAGGTGCCTTCCTTCCAGAACTGGAAATCGTGTTCCTCAGGGCAGAAGGAGCATTGCTTCTGTCTTAAGGCAAGAGCAAATATCACATAGTACTTGGTAGTCATGACATCATGGCTATTGTTACTATCCCTGTTATGGACCAGAAGAGAGAAATGCTGCCTAGAAGTGCCTGGATTCCTGAAAAAAAAATGCTCTGCACCATGCTTGCAGTCTTGAGTGATAATGCTACCTATATTCATATAAAGCTGCGACTAATGGCCTGGCAGAATGTCTGGTAAAAATCGCAGGTGCTGTTCTTATAACTGCTAAAGAACAAATAGGGCTGCTATGAAGCTATTTTTAATATTTTCTGATTCAAAGGCTTCTAATTAAGCTTTTGGATATACTGCAAGGAAATCCAGCTTATTAATATGATTAATCAGATGGGCAAGACGACAGTTCGCTCCATCGCTACAGCGTCATGCGTCCGTGCAAGAGGTATCCTCGATCGACGCGACGATTAGATTATTGCCATCAGTTGCTGAGTCTAGGTATTGTGGTGCTACAATTTGCTAGGAAGTCAGGGCGAGCAGGTTGATACAGCAAGCTAGCAGGGGACACTTGGAGCGAAGAGTTATCCCAGATTCCATCCATTAGCCTAGGCTAGAGAAGAGAGTGGAAAAGGAAGGTGTCTAGTCTACATACTTCTGAGTTCTTGAGGGATCATGCTCCTTATAACAGTCTCCGGCGCGGCTCGGCTGATTGATGTCTCTCCACTCCACGACACTATTTTATCAAGTCCAGCAGGGCGCTGCTGTGGGAGATTTTTTTATTTGTCTAGAATGGGCTACAGATTGTCATGCAGAGTTTATAACTTGATTGAAGCCTATGTATGCTGTTTTCCCCATGAGGTATCTCTGTTCTGGGGTTGATGGCCTCAGAGGGCCAAAATGCAGCATCAAAGGGGGGG
>JGI26051J44788_1000920_pt1 | contig 12054 bp, 13 predicted proteins | sample HigsolmetaGSP13D_FD_44788 | JGI IMG/M metagenome (IMG submission 44788) | reverse complement strand
TCATCCCCAGCACACACCCCGCCCTCTCCTCCCCCTCCTCCTACCTCAGCCTCCTGAACAATCTCCGCGCCAGCGACCCCGCCACCACGTTCACCGTCACCTCCGCGACCTTCGCCGCCCTGACCTCCAAGTCGGACGTGCTCTCGCTGCGCGACGTCTTCCTCAAGATGCTCATGTGCACGCGCGGCGTGACGGGCGACAAGGCGCTCGAGATCCAGCGGCGGTGGCGCACGCCGCGCGAGTTCGTCGAGGCGTTCGAGGCCCTGCAGGATCCGAGGCAGAGGGAGGTGATGGTCGCGGAGCGCATGAAGGATCTGGTCGGGCGGAAGAAGGTCGCGAGGGCGCTGAGCAAGCGGATCGCGGAGGTGTGGGGGGAGGCTGGTTAAGAACATATGTATGTGATCATGATCATGAAAGATGGTATGGTATGGTTTGGTTTGGTTTGCGTGCTGGAGCGTTCCTGGGGAATTTGTCTTTCATTTTTTTTTCCTTCGGGATTCTGTATTTGTACAGTTCTATTATACTTTTCATAATAGATACCTTATATAATATGGAGCCGTCTAACTACCTACTAAGGCGCGCGTGAGCACTTGAGCCTGGATTAGTAGGTACAGCAAAAAGCGCAGTAATGCTAAAAAAAATCATGGTATCAATTCAGCAGTTCAAAATATGAGGTACGTAGGCCTATGACCGTTGGTTCATTTACACTCTGTAGTGGGAGGATCTGTTTCACAATTAAGTGAAATACGAAATGCGGGTAATTAATTAATTAATTGTCTAGATACATTATCACTGCACACGCATCACTAGGTAGGGGTAGTAATTAAGAATAGATACCTAGACCCAGCAGCAATGGTCAAAACAAGAACAGCGTCCAAGGATAACATGCGGACAGACAGAAGATGCATTATGAGTATTCATGTTTTGATTGAGAAGTGTGAACGGATATCACAATCACATCCAGTGGGAAAGGTATATCATCTCGTGGACCCTGTGTACCTACACATGTGCGTCTGCCTGTTGCGTGAGGCTGAACATAAAGGTTAGAATGCGACAAGAATTAGAAGTTAAAACATGAAAGAAGTGCAAAAAAAAGAAACCATCAACCAGTCAGTAACACGACTGATTACGCACTTCTCTTCTCGAAGAAGCCCTTGATGCTTCTCCACTCGACGTTGAGCGCCAAACTGCTGCTCACGACGGAGACGCTGCTCAGCGCCATCGCCAGCGCGGCCCACACGGGGCTGAGTCGCCAGTGCTTGTCGACTGTGACCATCTCCCCTCCGCCGGTCATGATGTGTTTCTTGCCGGTGACGATCGGGTACAGCACCCCCGCAGCGATGGGCACGAGACAGAGGTTGTACACGGCCGCCCAGAAGAAGTTCATCTTGACGCGGCGGAAGACGCGACGGCTGAGATTCACGAGCTCAAGGATGGTCGTCAGGTCCGAGTTGAGGAGGATGAAGCTGGCCGAGTTGATGGCCACGTCGGAGCCGGAGGCCATGGCGATACTGACGTCTGCGGCGGCGAGGGCGGGCGAGTCGTTCGTTCCGTCGCCGACAAAGGCAACAATCCGTCGCTTTGGCTGCTCTTCTTTGCTCTGTGCCTGGAGTTCAGGGTTCTCGAGCTGCTCAGGGCCCTCCTGGACCCTGCGGATGAATTCTGCCTTTTGGTTCGGCAGGACATTGGCCATGACGTTGGAACGCGGAATGCCCAACACCGCAGCAACCGCATGGGCCGTGGTCTGGTTGTCGCCAGTGCACATGAAGACGCTGACATGTCGTCTTTGGAGCTGGGAGATGACGTCCACAGCCTCGGCACGAATTGGGTCGGAAGTCGCAAAAACTATGACGGGAGCGAAGCGAGATGTCTCCGGGAATGTGTCCGAGAGCTTTCGGATGGAAAGAATGGCGGTAGATTTACCACCGGACTGATATCGAGAGAGCAAGTTTGACAGGTAATATGTGTCCACATCCGAGGAAACAAGCGATTGTAGAAGACGCTCATTGCCGATTGCCGCTTCATACTTGGCCTGTGTGCCCTTTTCCTCGTCTCTGGAGCCACTAATTGAAAGGGTAAAAGTCCCTTTCATCCCTTGGCCTGAGATCTCATTGATATCAGACGAAATTACGGAAACAGGTGTTGGCTTGGCACGACAGAACTGCGAAATTGCTCTAGCGATCGGATGGTTACTGCTCTCCTCTAGCTCGCGTGCCAGAGCCCAGGCAACATCCTGGCTCTCTGGATCGTTCACGAGGACCTCATGGTCAGAAACTTTCAGACTGTCACCTTCGGTCAAGGTACCCGTCTTATCAAAGACAATGGCATCGAGACGGCTTGCTTCCTGAAAGGCCTCACCACCTCCTCTGACAAGGATACCATGCTTTGCAGCTAGCCCACTGCCAACGAAGAGGGCCGTCGGAGCAGCGAGAGCCAGACCGCAAGGACAAGCTACAACAAACACTGCGACCGCGAATTCCAGGCTCCAGAAGGTCCATCCACCGTGAGGAACGTCAAGATAATCGGCAGGAAGAACTCCGGTTTCTCCAAGGGTAAGCCAAACGACGAAGGTGACTATCGCTATCAAAGTGATAACCGGCACAAAGTACGCTGTGAGGAGGTCGGCAAATCTCTCCAGAGGAGCGCGTTTAGCCTGACCCTCTCGCACGACTGCAACGATCTGGTCAAGCATCGAAGAGCCAGCCAATTCGGTTATCACGATGGATACGGGCTGGCCAACATTGACCGAACCAGTATACACTTTGTCACCGGCAGACTTCTTCACAGGCCTCGACTCTCCAGTCAATGAGCTCTCGTCGAACTGATAGGAGCCATTTCCTGTAACAATGCCATCTGCCGGAGGCGAGGCGCCGTGGGGTATGTTGACGGTGTCACCGACTTCCAGAAGGTCGACACTCACCCGTTGGACCCTATTCCCAGCAGAGCCCTCAGGCCCAGTTCCAATTCCGGCAGCCGGGTCTATGACCAGCAATGCCTCCGACGGTCTCAGCTTCCCCAATGACGCCACGGCATCTCCGGCTTTTGCTTTGCTGTAGGCCTCCAAGAACCGGCCAGCGAGAATGAACAAGGTCAGGAAAACAACCGAATCGAAATAGGTTGCTGTATGCGTGCTGGTCGGCGTCTTCGCTGCTGCATCGATTATCAGGACAGCCAGAGACGCGATGTAGGCGACCATTGTTCCTGCAGAGATCAGAAAATTCATACTGCCAAAACGATAAAACCTTCGCAAGACCGGAACCCTGCTGCCTGGCCGCCACAAAGCACGGATCTCCTTCATAGTCCGAATGTGAAAAACATCAGCCCCGTAGAACATGACGGGCGTCGTCATGATGAAGAGTGCCCATTCAATTCGAGACACTCTGCCCGCCCAAATTGGCGCTTCCAAGTACATGCGGATTCTGTTCTTCGGTGACACCAGTGACATGAAGACGATGCCGATTATAAAAGTTGGAATCGCAACAGCGAGCACAAAGAGCAGACGAGACAGTAGCCGGCGTCTTTCATGCCACTGCATCGCGCGCGACCGATCCTCAATTGACGGCGGATGGTAGATGCTAGGTTTGAAGGCGGCGTTCGCACGCTCAATGGCAGAAAGTATGTTTCGGATGGTAAGCGACGGCTGGCGTGGTGTGTAAGTGATCTTGAGGATGGGATCTTTGAGAGATGGTCTCTGCTGAATCACAAAAGATGCATCGGAGAGAGTATGCAGGGACTCGAGGACCTTCTCTGGACAATGATGGCAGAACATGCCTTCAACACGAATCATGACCGTTCTAGATACGACCGCGTCATGGGGGTCATCACGATCTGCAGCCAGCGGGCTGCAGGTAATAACGGCAGCGTCATACCCTAAATCCTCGATCTTCTCTATAATCTTGTCGAGGGTGTCTCTGCCTTCGAATTCGATTCTCCCACTGTTAGATAAGAGGTCCACGGCGACGTCCCTGGTAAAGGGCAGCTCCTGGACTCCTCTGGTGATGGCTCCGACACAGGAAGCACAAGTCATGCCACTGATGCTAATTTCCGCGACATATCCAGTGGGTGCTCGTCGAGATGTCGATCTCGGACTAACCTCGTCAACCGAGGCTTCGTAACCGATGTCCTCAATCAGGTTGATGACCTTGTCGATGTTTGACTTAGGAGCAGAGTAGATCAAGGTCGCACTGTTTGCCAGGAGGTTCACGGTGACGCTCTTCACGCATTCCAGCTGCTGAAGTTCGTTGGTGATGGTATTGACGCAGGAAGCACAGGTCATCCCAGTGATACTTATACGTCCATCGAACTCTTCTGGAGGAGATGGAGATTGCGCATTGATCTCATCGAGTGACGCCCCGTAGCCAATATCTTCAATGTGGTCGATGATCTTGTCAATGTTCTCTTTCGGACCAAGGAATGTCAGCGTCGCGCTGTTCGTTAACAGGTTTACCGATATCGCCTTCACGTAATCCAGAGACTGGACTTCGTTGGTGATGGTGTTGACGCATGATGCGCATGTCATCCCCTCTATGCTTATGCGGGCGTCGAACTGCTCGGGCTCGGCATGTCGTGCTACTGGAACTGATTCAACAGAACGGCTCTTTGACAAGTCCGGTTCAAGCTGCCTGACTCCGACCCCGGATCCTGCTGAAGGAACCGGGACCAAATGCTCCTCGGCATCGGACAGATTCCCTTTATTGTCCGATCCCGGCTGGCAATGAGTAAGGGGCTCGGGCCCGCCATACAGCCCCTTCTCATCTCGATTGTCCGGCTGCCGCCATGTGGGCGTAGATTTCTCCAGCTCCTCTCTACAAGCGTCGCATTTCTCGATGTGCATCGCTCGGTAGCCACCTCCAGCTCTCTGCTCCAGCCTCGCGGGGGACGGGGAGGATGGAAGACCGCAAGTGGAGGGAAATCCAGAATTCCGAGAGGACAGCCAGAAAGACGTATCGATATCGGCAACTGTGGATCCTGCGCTGTCGTAGGTCGCAGCATGGTGGACCTCAAAAGCAGCGTGGATCAGTACCGTGGCCAGCTCTGAAGCTCCAGTTGTCGGTCCGTGGCGAACGCGCACCTCCTGGGTAAGGATGGAGACGTCCACGTTTTCAATGGATGGCACGTCCGACAGGACTTCTTTGACGTAGGCGACGCAAGATGAACAATGGATATTGTTGACCAAGAGAACGGTCGTATAGGATCTCCCGTCCCCTTGAAGCGATCGCCCGACCGCCGGGGGTCGGGAGACGGTAGATTTGTCCGCCATGGAGCTGGACATTCCTGTAGGAGGTCGGCGGGTTGTTGATGGCAAGTCCAATGCCTTGACAATAATGAGAGGAGTGAGAGCCTTCAAACAGGATGACGCTGGGGTGGAGGAGGCAAAAGTCCCGACGGGACCGTGTAGAGCGGCAATGTCAAGGCGGGACTGGAATGCTGCGCAACAAGCGCCTGCACAGATGGAAGACAAGAATCTAGAGCATAGCACCCCTAGATCGGGAGAGAAAGGATCTTATATGAAAGAAGATTCCTGAGAATGGGTGCGGAGACAAGATGCGGAGTTTGTGCGTGGCCTGGATCCATTCAATCTACAAAATACGCACAAATGCCGCAACCACGAGTGGACTTTGGAGACGGGACCCGAACGGGCAAGCCCGTTGAGGACCACATCGGCAGGAAAAGAAAAGAGAGAGACAAGGGAAAGGAAAAACGGGAGAGATCCATCACGGAGGATCGGTTCAGCGCAAACATGGCATTCGTGAGCAGCAGAGAGATGTTAGGATGAAGACAGTGGTGGTGATGTTGGGGCCCACTCCAAGAAGCCCCTGTGGCGAGTCGGAAGCTGGAGCATCGACGGCGTTCCTGGATGCGGTCGATGCTGCCAGGAGCTCCACTACTATCTTGATAGCCTGTAAGAAATCTAGAATGTCTGGCTTTGGGCCCTGCTTGCAAGGTCACGCTTCAACTTGGACATGACGAGCGATCTTCATCTCTATGGGCAGAGCACCCAATGGCACGGCAGGTAGTCCACGAGACAACAGCGGCAATGGCTGTAGATCTTGATATCTCAGCCTCATCGGGCCGATAAGAGCAGAAGCAGGATCCTGCTGTCGAGCACCGAGATTTTCTGGTCATGTCGTGTAACCTGGAGAAAGCGGGCGGCGCGGGGATCGAACGGGCGCCGTCCGCGCGACGCGGTGCACGTGACGCGCGGCGCGCCCGCCCGCTGGGCCACGGCGCTCCGGCAGAGATTTCGCCCGCGCTTTTTGCCCCCGCCGCCAACCTCCGCGCTCTTCCTCCTCCGCCTGACCACCGCCCGATCTAGATCCCGGATACGGTATCTCCAGTTGTTATCAGTTGCTCCGTGTTCTTCCAGGGCTGCTTGGCCTGTTCTCTCTCGGACTGATCCGCGCGGGGCCGTCCAGTCGCCTGTCCAGGGCCCCGCCACCGTGGATCTTCCCACAGCTCGTGCTTTTACCATTTCCGGATAGCGGAAGATGTGTTGATACCCCGTCTCTCTATATTCCTCTGTTTCCTTCTATCCCTTAAATTACTGTCATGTCCGCCCCCAGAGCCGGTGTCCGTCCTCCTCTCCCCAGGAGCGGCCCCGGCCCCAGGGCGCCTCCGGTGGGACGTCTGGCCAGTCTCAAAAACCCCAATCCCACTCCCATCAGACGTCCCCAGGCGCAGGCACGACCCCAGCCTGCCAAGCCCACAACGCATACCACCTGTCCCAACCCGGGCTGTCCTGCTCCCCACATCGTCGAGGATGACGGCCAGAAGGTCTGTTCCGGCTGTGGTACGGTCATCAGCGAGGCGAACATCGTCTCCGAGGTCACCTTCGGCGAAACCGCGTCCGGCGCGGCCATCGTCCAGGGTACCTTTGTCGGGGAGGACCAGACCCATACGCGGAGCTACGGGCCGGGCTTTCAGCGGGGTGGCATGGAAAGTCGAGAAATCACCGAGCAGAACGGTACGGTTCTCTCCATTGCCTGTTTCGAGCTTGATTGCTGACCTTATCCAGGTAATCGATACATCCAGCAGCTCTCGCGCGCCCTGAACATCCCCGAGAGCGCTACGAAGGCTGCAGGCCAGATCTTCAAGCTAGCCGTGGGGTTGAACTTCATCCAGGGCCGCCGGACCAAGACCGTGGCCGCGGTGTGTCTCTACATCGCCTGTCGACGGCAGGAAGGTAACACTGTCATGCTCATAGATTTTGCTGACGTCCTGATGGTAAGTGCCCGTCACGAGCCTCTCCTCGGTATCTTTTCTAACCATGACCTAGATCAATGTCTTCAAACTGGGCCGGGCTTACAAAGCACTGCTAGAGGAGCTACGGCTAGGGGGCAATGTCTTCCTCATGAACCCCATTGACCCCGAAAGCTTGATCTACCGGTTCGCGAAGCAGCTTGAATTCGGGTCCGCCATGATGCAAGTGGCCAGCGAGGCCGTCCGGATTGTCCAGCGCATGAATCGAGACTGGATGACCACCGGTAGGCGTCCTGCAGGCATCTGTGGCGCGGCACTGATCCTCGCGGCACGGATGAACAACTTCCGTCGAACCGTGCGCGAGGTTGTCTACGTCGTCAAGGTCACCGAGATCACCATCAATCAGCGCCTGAACGAGTTCAGCGCGACAGAGAGTGGAGATCTCACTGTCGACCAGTTTCGCTCGGTACAGCTGGAGAGCGCCCATGACCCTCCTGCCTTCATTAGGGCCAGAGAAGAGAAGAAACCAGGAAGGGGCCGTAAGAGGAAGGCCGCTGAGACAGCGGCCGAGATAGAAGGCGATGTATCAGAATCGAACAGTAACAACAACAGCACGCCAGACGTATCCCCACCACCAACCCAGACGAGGCGTGTCGACGCAGATGGCTTTGCCATCCCCGATCCACCGATCGATCCGGCATTGATAGCTGAAGATGCCAATCGGAGACGGTCGATAACGAGCGCCGTGAACGAAGTTGTCTCCGAAGTTTCAGAGCAAGCGCAGGCGGACGGTGCCGCGAAACCGAAGCGCAAGAGATCAGCGTTGCCGCAACCGACTGCCGAACAGATCGCGTCCGAAGAGGCGCTGGAGAACGAAATGACGGAGTTGCTGTCGAAAGAATCCGATATGGTCAAGAGCGCCATGGCTCCCGCCCAAGCGGCCGCGGCCGCGGCCCCAGCGCCCAGGAAGCCCGTCTCCGACGCAGCGGAGATCGACGCCTCGGAGTTCGATTCGGACCCGGAAGTCGCCAACTGTCTCCTCTCACCGGCCGAAGTGGAGATCAAGGAGCGGATATGGGTCCACGAGAACAAGGACTACCTGCGGACGCAGCAGGCGAAGGCGCTCAAGCGGGCCCTGGCAGAGGCGGCCGCAGGTCCGGGGGCGAAGGCCAAGCCGCGCAAGCGCCGCAAGGGCCGGCTGGGCGACGTCAGGTATCTCGAAGGCGAAGAAGACGAGGAGGGAAGAAGCACGCGCGCGACGACGCCCGCGGAGGCGACGCGGCGGATGCTGGAGAAGAGAGGGTTCAGCAAGAAGATCAACTACCGGCTCCTGGAGACTCTGTACGGCGAGGAGGGCGCAGAAGAGAAGCCGAAGGAAGAGACCGAGAGCATCACCCGCAGGAGCCAGAGCATCATCTCCCGCCGCAGCGCCAGCGTCGAACCGGAGGCAGCTCGCAGACGTTCGAGACTCGCGACGCCTGCTATCACCACTGCCGCGAAACCCGCCATCCCGGCCGCCACAACTGCTGCACCAGCCGCAGCGGCAGCGCCGAAACCAAAGGCTCCCGAACAGCCAACGCCGGCACCAACACCACCCGCAACAGCAGCAGCAGAAAAACCAAAGCCACAACCACGACCACAACAACCCCTCGCCCCCAACGAGGAGATCCTCGGCCCCGCCCCGGGCCAGGACGAACAGGAGCTCCGCCGTCTGGGCCACGACCCCGCAGCCTACTCGGACGAGGACGAGGAAGAAGACCTGGACGACGAGGAGCTGGACGAGGAGGAGGACGAGGAAGAGAACGACGACCCGGACGGCATCGAGGCTGCGTTTGCGGGGCGGTACCACGACTACTACGATGATGAGAGTGATTACGGGAGTGACTAGTAGGTGGTAGCTTGTGGTTTCCAGTCCGATCCGATCCGATCTGATCTGGTGGTCCCAGGTTAGGGATGAAGGGAAGAAGTGGTTGTATAATATATAGTGTCTTTGGTTTGGTTTGGTTTGGACTTGGGCTTGGGCTTGGGGTTAGGTTAGAAAGATGAGCGGATGTACTGTACTCTACTGTACTCTACACGTACATACATTGCAGTTGAGGCAGCTTTGCGGCTTCCCCATGGAACGTGAGGGGAAAGAAGGAAAAAAAAAGATGGATAGAGATTCGAATCGAATATCATTATCATTATCATTATTAATAAAGAAAAGAAGGAAATAAAGAAATAAATAATTACCACGTACGTATGTATAACACCCAAGACAGACAGACAGACAGACAGACAGACAGATAGGATATGGACTCGATCGATCGACTGCTGACCACCGCACATATAATAACAAATGTATGCACTGCAGTAGTACGGGGTACCGTCAGATAAAGATAACATTACACATGCAGCAAACAAACATACATACATACATACATGCAGGCAGCTACTGTACTGCGCTGCATCATGCCATGCCATGTATGTCATACCATGTTACGGTTCATTATACGGAGTAGTAGTATTAGCAGAGATGCAGATGCAGGAGGGAGCTACGTTCGTGTTATGAGGAGGATGACTAAGCAGTCGACACTTAGCCTTCATGTTCAGGGCCTAAGGCTCCAAGCTCTGCCTGCACACCGCCAAGTGTCAAAAGTCTCCGAGGTGCTCAGAAGCCCCAGACCGAGAGGCGGGGTGTTAAGGATGCCCAACGTGGCCGTCGACTTGGCAACAACAAAGCCTTAGAGTCACAACGCAGTTCCTTCGAGAACTTAACTTCATTTATATTTCATTTGTTTTCTTTTCTTGACATTCTTATCTTTCTTTCTTTCTTCTTATCTTAACCTTTATGATCTGTTCTCATCTCCAATAGATAAATAGCGATACATAATAACAAAGGCATGTGACCAGTGCTGCCCAGCGCCCAGCCCAATCTTCCTTCCCACTGCAGATAATAATAGCGGTGAGATGCCTTTCCCACAGACGAAAAATAATAATAAGACCCTGACCCAGTGAAAAAAAGTAGATAAAAAGACAAGTGTACGAAAAAGAAGAGAAGAAGAAGAAATAAAACATACAACTCCCGAGAACTACGAAGGTGTGCCGTCTGGATCCCATCGATATCGAAGACGAAGACTCCGTCGAAAGGCGAGAGAACGTCGGCTGGCGTGGTCGCGATCGAGGTTTTACGCGTCGATGTCCATTCCCATCCCCATTCCCATGTCGCCGTTCAAATCACCGCTCCCGTTACCGGTGCTGACACCGTCGGCCGGGGCGACTCGCACTTCGCTGTTGACAGGGACGCCTTTGTCCTCTACGACCCGCGCAGTGATATGCTCGGCGGCCCTGAGAACCTCGGTGCCCTCAAAGGCGATTGGCGTCGACCGGAGGTTCTGGAGGCAGATGTCCCAGTTCGAACCGACAAGCCGAGCTTCGCTAAGGTCCTCGCTGAAGAGGTAAAAGAACATGGGGGCTGCAGGGTTGCCATTGTTGAGGACATCCGTGGGGGCTTGACCGTTCACCGGAAAGGCCGAGGGGGCGCCAGGCATGACTGGCCGCGCAGCAACCAGGTACGCATTCATGCCTCGGTGCTTCAGCAGGATCTGAGCGTCTTGGAGGTGCTTCGAGTAGTGGTTGTTGATATACTTCGCCCAGCCGCGCACCGCAGCCGCCATGTCTTCGTCATCGGTACCGATCCGCTGCCAGCTGATACCGAGCAGGCGCGTAAACTCGTCGACCGGGGGCTCTTCCGGCGTGGAGGACGATGAGAAGGCAGAGTTGCCGTTGAAGGCGCGGCGGTTTTCGTCTCCGTTGCTGGTGGACTGCAGTCGCTTGCGGATCGAGGCAAGGGCGATGTCATCCAAGCCGGGAGCGGAGGTATCGAGACGCTGTGACTTGCGGCTGGGGAGAGCCGATGGGTCTCCGGCGCGGAGGGCGCTGGACCTGGACGAGACGGGAGGGGCAGAGGCCGCCTTCTCCTCGATGGCTTCCTCGTACCACGTGCCCGTCTGGCTCTCTGCGGAGATCGCTATGCCGGTGCGAGGGTTGAGAAGCATCATGCCCTCTCCGTAGATCGGCTCCTCCTCGGGGACGGGAGCCGGCGCCGGAGTCGGGAGGTTCAGGGAGCCGTAGCACTGTTCGCCATTGGCGTCATCTCCAAGGGCGGCCTCATCGCGGGTTCTCTTACGCGACGTCGTGATGTTGGATGACTTGCATGAGGAGTGGTTGGCGCCAGACTTGGGCGAGCTCGAGAGGACCCCATTCATCGCGTGCGGACTACTACGATCGCCGGCGCAGGGCTGGAGACCCCCGGAGGCAGTGTCGAGCATCGACTGGGAGGGGAATTGAACGAAGGCATGGTCCTGGGCAGGAGAAAGGACCATCGCGGGACCGTCGGAAACGGGATGGTAAAGCATTGGACCCATTGTTGCGGCGACGACGGTGTGACTTCGACGTGGGAGAACGATGGAGCTACAGAGGATCTGTTTCTGAAAAAGGTGAGCCAGACACAACGAGCTTATAGCAACCTTAAGAGACCACCAAGCGGCGCAGCTCTGTGGTCACACGCGATGGCCTGCGATGGAAGGAAAGACCATGCGAAGCGAGACCGGCAGTCAGGCGAGGAGACAGAGCAACAGTGACGAGGGGGCACGAGCAGCGAGGGCAGATGAGGCGCGATGTTTTCCTCCGGAGGTAGGATTAATAAGGAGTAGAGCAGGAGGTGAAGTGAGAAAGGAGAGAGAGGAAGATGGATAGAGAGAGAGATAGAGAGAAGAGAAGAGAAGAGGAGGGAGAAGATGAGAAAAAAAAAGGAAAGGAAGGGAGAAAACGGGGCGACCGGGTTTCTGGGTGGGCAAGGAAGAAGGAAGGGAA
>JGI26051J44788_1000914_pt1 | contig 12138 bp, 14 predicted proteins | sample HigsolmetaGSP13D_FD_44788 | JGI IMG/M metagenome (IMG submission 44788) | reverse complement strand
GACAGCCGAATATTACCACTATGACCTATCGGTATGCCAAGAATTTTATCAGCCTAGTCAGCACCAGCCGATCCGGACTATCATAGGTCTTAACCCCTAAGTCCATAAATAGTGGTCAGATAGTTAGGTAGATTGGAATGATCAGAGCTTTCATCATCATACCTTCGGATTACGAGGTTCGAACAGTCCGACAGTAAGTAGTAGGCAGATAGATAGCCACCAAGAACCAGTCTTAGGACAATGGCCATGGGTGTCTGTCTAAAACATACATAGCTCTCATCTCAATGATAACCTAGTAATAGGGGATTACCCGAAATGGAATTACCAAACTAAGTATAGAACTCAACGCAAAAACGGATCAAGAGACCAAAGCCCCGAACGCCGATTTCCATGCTGTGGAGAGCAATGGCAAAGGAGGGGAAAAGAGAGAAGCGCTATCTACCAACGAATAAGGATAATCAACTGTACGATACGATACGAATACGGATGATGGATACGACGATGACGACGACGACGACGACGATGATGATGGTAACGACGGGTGGATGAAAATGATCTACTGCGTCGCGCATTGCGCCGGTCCACCGCGATCCTCCTCGTCCTCGTCCTCATCGACCCATCCCGACCCGCCGCGGGGGTCGCCCGCGCCGAAATCCTCCAGATCGCCCTTGGGGTCGTAGTCGACCTCGTCGACCGTGTCGGCCTCGACGATGGGCGGGTGATCGGGCTTGGGCAGGATCTCCCGCAGCTTCTCCAGCGCCGCGGGGCTGGGGGACCACGTCCCCTCGTCCGGGAACAGGACGTTGACGACCAGGTATAGGTCGCCGTAGGCGTCGCTGCTGCGCTTGATGGGCATGCCTTGCCCCGGGATCTTGAGGACCTGACCGGGGCGGAGGACGTCGCCCTTCCGCTTCGGGTGGGTGATCTCGATGCCGCGGCCGTCGAGGTGCTTGACGACCACGCGGGAGAAGCCCGTCAGGGCCTCCGCCAGCGTGATGTCGATCGTGGCGGTCAGGTCGGCGCCGGCGCGGCGGAAGACGGGGTGCTCGGCCTCGACGAGGTGGAAGATGAGGTCGCCGGGTTCTTGGTCGGGGACCTGGTCGGCCTCGCCTTCGAGGACGATGGTGTCGCCCTCCCTCGTTGACAGTCAGTTGTCTAACCGATGGTGTGTAGTTGTCTGGAAAGAAACTCACTTTGCTCCTCGAGGGATGTATATCTCCAGCATCTTCTTTTCCTCCGTCACCTTCTCTCCCTTGCACTTCTTACACTTGTCCTTCGGGTTGAAGAAGCTTCCCTGCCCTTTGCAGACAACGCATGGGACCGTTGACTGCGTCAGGAAGGGCCCAGCACGGGTCAGGATTTCCCTGAAGCCTGAAAGTGCTCATTTAGTAACAGAGACCGGCAGATCCAGAAAACCTGAGGTCGACTTACCATGGCCATCACAAGCCGAGCACTTCTTCGCCGTGGCTTTCTCCTTGCCGCCCTTGCCCTTGCACAGGCTGCAGATAACGTTCTTCGTGCTGGCGAACTTGACGGTCCGGCCCTTGTACAGGTCCTCCAGGCTCACCTCGTACTTCTGCTCCTCGTTCGGGCTCTTCCGGGGCCTGTTGCCGCGCGGCCCAGCGCCGTACCCCGGCATGCCGCCGCCCATCCCCATCCCGCCGAACATCTGCGACAGGATGTCGTCCAGGTCCGGCGCCCCGGCCATGCCGGGCTCACCGGAGCCGTCGAAGGCGCCCATGCCATGCGTGTCATAGATGTGCCGCTTGTCCTCATCGTAGAGGATGTCGTAGGCCTGCTGGACCTTTTTGAACCGGGCCTCTGCAGCTGCTCGTTCGGGCTCGGGGACCTTGTCGGGGTGGTTTGCGAGGGCGGCCTGTTTAGATAGCCGTGTTAGACGCTGGGAACAATCGATGGGATAGACGGGCTTCTTCTTTCTCATACCTTGCGATAAGCCTTGCGGATCTCCTCCTTGGTTGCATTTCTGTCGATTCCTAGGACCTCTGCACGAACGTTATTTTCCTGCCAGGGATGTGCAGAGCGTCGAGAATACCGTAGAGGTCAACATGCCCTTCGCTGTTCACTGTATAGGGAAACAGGACAATCATGTTAGCAAGTTGCGCATGGATCTTCTTATCTGGGTAATGGTAACACGCGGACGGACGTACTGGCGAGGATCGAGACTTGACGAAAACTGGAGTTTCAGCTTTTGAACCGCTGATGGGAATCTTCCATGAAACGGCAAACCAAGATACCAGAAGTAAAGAAAGAAGAAATAAAGCGTTGAAAACAAAGCTGTGGTGCCGCCCTCACTAACGCGTGGGACGGACTCGTGGAGCGGGCCGAAATTTCAGCAGCGGCGCAGCGAGCACGCGCCCGCGCTGCTGATCTTATCTCTACCGCCCACCGCAGAAAAGATCGACCCCTCCGCCCGTGAATTATCGCTTGTTGCCAGCAGAACAGGGCCAGCTTTTCTGTCCTTTCTGTTCTACGGCCACAATTGCCCTCTACCATGAGGCGCGCCCTGCTCGGACTTTTCGCTCGTCGGTCGTGGGTCTGCTCCCGATGTAGGGCCAACTACTCCGTCGCCGCGGCGGCGACTCCATCATCTCCGAGCGCCGTCCGCACAGGAAACAAGGGCAGGAAAGATCTCCCCGATGCGCCCGCGCGAACACGTTTCGCACCGTCTCCGACGGGGTACCTGCACTTGGGGTCATTGAGGACGGCGCTGTTCAATTATCTGCTTGCCAAGCGGACCGGGGGCCAATTCCTCCTCCGCATCGAAGATACCGATCGGGTTGGTCGCAGTTGTTGCAGTTTAATAAGAGGCTTCTGGACGTCGCGCTGACGGGCGAAGAAAAGGACAATCCCTGGGGCTGAGCAGCGCTTGTGCGAGGACCTACAATGGGCTGGGTTGCAGTGGGATGAAGGTCAAGACAAGCACGTTGTGAACTGGATGGATGTTTCGGAGTGCTAAATGGTTCCACAGGTCCAATTGTTGGAGGCCCATATGGACCATATAGACAGGTATGTTCTACCCTCTTTCATTGATTCAATACCGAATGCAGCTAACTTCTTGTTAAACAGTCGGAGCGAACAGCCATCTACCGCTCCCACGCCCAAGACCTGATATCAAGCGGCCATGCCTACCGATGCTTCTGCACGCCAGAACGGCTCGACACCCTAGCGAGACATCGCAACCAGGCGGGACTCCCGCCCGGTTATGACCGGAAATGCTTCGATATCTCCCCGGAAGAATCGGAGGAGAGGGCCGCAAAGGGCGAGGCGCATGTCGTTCGGTTGAAGGCCGACGGGTACCCGATGTTCGAGGACCTGGTCTACGGAAAGACCGGGCAGAACAAACCCAGCAGTAATAAGATGGAATACATTGATCGCGTCTACGATGACCCGATCCTGCTCAAGTCCGACGGGCATCCGACGTACCACCTGGCGAACGTGGTGGATGATCACCTCATGAAGATCACGCACGTTATCCGCGGGACTGTACGCGCAGTCCCTTCTCCCTCTGATCAACGCTGTTACTAAATATTATCTGCAGGAATGGATGCCCTCAACACCCATGCATATCGCACTCTACAACGCCTTCAACTGGACCCCGCCTCGGTTCGGCCACGTCCCGCTGCTCGTCGACAAGAGCGGGCAGAAGCTGAGCAAGCGCAACGCGGACATCGACATCTCCTTCTTCCGCGACCAGCAGGGCATCCTCCCGGCCACGCTCGTCAACTTTGCCGCGCTGCTGGGCTGGTCGCATTCGCAGAAGTCGGACGTCCTGAGTCTCGAGGAGCTGGAGCAGATTGTATGATATTTTCCCCTACGGCTGGTCTATACGGGAGAATGTCCATGGCTAACAAGCATGCAGTTCAACATGAAGATCACAAGAGGGAACACGGTCGTCGCATTCGAGAAGCTGTGGTACCTCCAGAAAGCGCACGCGCAACGCTTCGCGGCCAGCGGGGGACCCGCGTTCGACGACATGGTGAACAGGGTCGCAGAGGTCGCACGGAATAGCTATTCGACGGAGCAACTGTAAGTAGATCCTTATACCCGACCTTCTTCAGAACCCGCAAAAAAATACAAAAGAATAAGAATCAAAAAAGATCACAATTGACAAAAACGTCATATCACCAGGGACTCCATCCTCCAACGCCGCACCCTCGCCGACTACGTAGCTCCTCTCCTCCGCGCAGACGCCAAATCCTACACGACGGCGCAGGAGTTTGTCGCGCGCAACGAGACCTTCTTCACCCAGACCCTCAACCGCCCGGAGTACACACCTGCTGCTGCTGCATCCAAGAACGCAGACGCAGACGCAGAGAAGAAGAGCACAAGCACAATCCCGCTATCAGCGCTCCACACCGCAGCAGCGGCACTGTGCCTCGTGCCCGAATCGCACTGGACCGCGGACACGCACCGGTTCAACATTGCGTCTTATGACGGCGCCTCTGCCGCCTCCTACTCACAATCATCCTCATCCTCATCACCCCCCGAGACAGGGGCAGCAACAGAAATAGAAACAGATGCAGACCCGGAAAAAGCCCGCCTCGCAGCCGACAAGGCCTTCAAGAAGGAACTCTACCACTACCTCCGCTGGGCCCTTTCCGCGGGGAATCCAGGGCCGGGGATCCCCGAGACGATGGCGATCCTGGGCCGGGCGGAGAGCGTGCGGCGGCTGGACGAGGCGAGGAGGCTGACGGCCTCTTCCTCCTCCGATAATAATGCCGGTGGGACGGGGTCCACGTCTGGGTTGTTGTTCCCGGGGAGACCGAAGAGTCAGAATCAGAAGGAGGGGGATCTCTCGTGGATGGGGTCGCTTGCGCCGCGGTGACACCAAATCGGGAGATGTGTCACCGAGTATGATAGTGTGAGAAAAGGCTAGGTATATGTATGTATATGTACCAATAGCGCATCCCTTCTTCCTCTTATCTACGAGAGCACAACCTCCAGAGACTCCGTTAGAAGACCCTCTTAAAATCTACGATCGAAGGAACTGGAACAGAATGAATGAAGAACAACAACCAATTGATATAGCAAAACAGCAGCACTAGCTGAACCAAATCACACTACTCAAATCGAAAGTATAACAAGCTCAAACATTCTCCTACTGACCCAGAACGAGCCTTTTAAATGAATGGGGAATAGGATAGATTGGAATGAAAAAGTAGTACGAATTGCAAAGATACACATGACCCAAGAAGATAACCTTGGCAACAGCAAAAAAGGCCAAAGGATCTGCATTATACAAAAGGGGAAAATAAAGTAAATACCAATCATCCCTTCCAGTTCCCTTCACCGCCTGCTGAACAGGACCAACCATCCATCCTTTTTTTAGTGAAATACCCGCAAGAAAACCAGACGCCAATGTCAGAATGTAGGGAAGCTCCAATGACAAAATACAAAAGAAGTCAGAATTGGTATGCATAATATCGTGGTCCTATCCCTTCCGCCCATGCCGGTCCCGAGATGATAATAAGAAAGGTCGAGAAAGAGGAAGCAATAAAACCCATCCATGAAACGCAAAAAAATCAGGAGACCAAGGTCGAAGAAATCAATGATCAGAAAATTTCGACACGGAATGGGAAATCCCTGGTTCGGTTTCCGTGACGGTGACCTGGGAAGCAGTTGGAATACGCAACCGACTCCTGCCAAGGGCAATCCAAGATCGACTGAGAAAATTCGTATGTCAATCGTGTAGTCATAAGCTCGTGGTCATCCGGATTGCGCCCTGACTCCGTGCCTCCCAAAGGACCTTAGAAGCGCAACGTGAAGAGAATATTTTTGAACGAAGCAGGACCTCAGTACTCCAGATCATCGGACCATGCGTCATCGTTACCCTCGGTTCTAACAGTTTGTCCGTTTTGCTCAACCACTCTTTCGTCTGATCCTACCATCCTGATACCCTTCTTCTTCCCTGCGAAAGAACCGTTCTGCGAGTTATCAGGGGCAAATCGCTTGCTCTGGGCAGCACGAAGCTTGGCATAATACACCTCAGTTGCATCGGCTTCAGGTTCAGAACAATCATCATAAGTCTCCCAGTTCTCCGATCCTGATGTCACGGTGATCGTCGAGGGATTAGAGACCTGTCTAACTGGGACATGGTGCTGCATATAAGGGTTCGGTCGAGGGTATCCTAATATTGAATTGTTGAAAGAGTGGAGTGACTGAGAGGATCCTCTAGGCTTATCGGATAAGACGGAAGAGCTGAGATAAGATCGCTGGCTGCGGTCGTCATAGACATCCTCAGGACTCACTGGCCGCACGATTGTGGTAGACATGGAACTAGTGCAACGTGGCGGTTCACTTGGATGGTTCTCGTCAGGGGGCTCAGCAGTCAACTCGCGCATCTTGGGCGGTGGAGCACGAGGTGGTATTTTACGCATGGTACTTGAAGAGAACGAATCGGGTGGCACACGACGGTCCGCGGCGTTGTTCCCATGAGGCATGTCCCCAAGAGGGACACGAGTAGGAATCTTTGTTGGCGATTTCTGAGCGGTAGACGTATTGGTGGAGGAGTTGGCAACTTGGTTGCGTCTGACAGGCCCAGTACCCGTAGGAGTCTTGGTCGCGGAGCGTGGTGGAAGAGCTCCTTTCATCGAGGTCCCTGGGCGAGTAGTTTGAGGCTGCTTTGTAGTGCTTGATTTGGCACTTGAAGCAGGCGCAGATGGGGTCTTTGAACGGGGCGGAGGTTTGGTTGTTACGGGGGTAAGCTCGTCGAGATATCTCTCGCCGTAGACAAGGAAGGGTCTTCCGTACTCCTCCTCCCACTTCTCCAAGACCTTCCTCAGTTCGGTTTCCACCTTTGGAAGCTCTTTTGCAAGCCTCTTTCTCATCTTCTCCTCCCTGAGCAGTTTTCCCGGGTCGCGCTTCTCTCCCTTGTTACCACGAGACATCAGGCGAGAAGCGTCTTGGCTTGAAGCAGCGAGTTCATCACGGTCCCGGATGAGACCACGATGTTTCTCGATCAGCTGAAGTATCGGCGCACGCTGCTCCTTCAGGGCTTCCAATCGAGCGATCTCCGCTTCATGAGCCTCCAGCAGAGCATCACTGTAAACGTCCGAAAACGCTGGCGTGAAGTCAAGCATCTCTTCCTCAGAGTAATACAGGCTGTCCCAAAGTTCCTGGAGTCTGCAGCGGGCGTCTTCGACAAACAAATGTAGGTTTTGCCTCTTGAGTTCGTTGAGACGAGCCAGCTCGTCTTCGAACTCGTTGATGGTCCGCAGCCCGCAGCCGCGATTGGCGGCCAGAAACGCTTTCCGGTCGCGCTCTTCAACCCCCAGGCGTTCCCAGAGTCCTTCCACCGCGGTCCTTAGATCCTTCAATTTTCGTTCACGACTCTTCTTTTCGTTGAGCAGCCCCTCTCGCTTCGCTCTGAGGCTGGCGAGGTCGGATTCGTGAAGGCCCAGCTGCTCCGGCGCGTCGCGGTAATATCTAACGATGGCAGGATCGGTTTGCGCCTGGGGAGTTCCAAGCTCCGCCCAGAGTTTGATAATTTCTTCCGACATCGTCTTTACCATCGACAGGCGACGGTTATATTCCTCGTAAACTCTGGTGAATTCATTGTCTAATGCAGTGACGTAGGAGGAGGATAGATCGAATGTGGGGGGAACAGATGCACCAGGTGCGGTTGGAGGAAGCTCAATAGTGACAAAGGACGGCTCGAGATGCGAGGAGTAAGATTCGAGCGCTTCCGCAAGCTCTGCAGAGTGTTAGACAGAATCGTTTTTCCTATATGAATGGCTGGAGACTGACTCCTGACTTGTTCAAAGCGCTCGCGATGTAGTTTGCTGATCGTGTTGTACTTTTCTTTGAGAAAGTTGAGGCATCGGTTCAAGGGATAGGAGACGCGCAGGTCGTTCTCATCCAATTCGAACTGTCCATTTGCTTTCTCCTCATCCAGAGACGCCTCCATCTGTTTTATCGTCTTGATGAGTCGTTGCGCCTCCTCTACCATCCGATCCTTTTCACTGCGACGATATACTCAGTAAACAATACCAAGTAGCGGATTCAGGGATTGAGCTCACTCGTTGGCGAGGCGTAGCTGATTATTCAGAGTCTCTGACAGAGCAGAGAAGAGCTAGAGGGATCAGTTACTGTCAGCAATTGGGTCGCGTAGGATCGAGCACGATTGGCGCAAGCCCACCTCTGCCTCTCGAGACTCCCGCTCGTGGTTCGGGACTCCGATCTCGTCGAAGATCCCATGAAGCTGGCTGACAATGTTGTTGACCTGGGTGGTCAGGTAGCTCGTGTCGACCGCCATTCTGTGCAAGGACGTCGATGTAGAAAATCTCCGGAGGGGTTATCAGGAATGGGTCAGGCCTCGCGACAGGGCGCCCAGCAGTCGAGGCTGCGACGGCAGCGAGTCGCCGGATGTCGAAACCAAAGTGAAAGAGAGACAGGCTATGCGGGGTGATTGACGACGGAGAAATGGCTTCAAGTCATGGAATCCAACGAGCGGTCCGCGAGCCCAAGAATGAGACTTGGGAAAAGAAGGCAAGTCAGGGCGGCGGGCGGAGAGAAGAGGGCGGCGTACACATACGGAGGGCGGGAGAGTCCGCCCGCACAGCCTTGTTGACGCCGTCGGCCCGGCAACCGCTGACTCAGCAGCTCACCGCCCTCGTTCTGCCGGCAGTCCCGTGACGGCCCCGCGCGCTCTCCGCATGTCGAGGCCGTATCTAATCTCCATCGTCCTGTTCCTCTTCCCCAAAGCCCTTAGAGATACCCTCTCTTCAACAGGAAAATATCCTCGTTTCCGTCCCGGCGAGCTCGTCCAGAGCTCCACCAGCCCTCCATCATGCAGGCTGCACAGCAGTCCTGGGGTGAGTACAGCAATCCCCCTCTGAGATGACCGTGGCGCCAACGTCATGCAGAGTTCGAGAACGCGATCAAACTCGTCGACCCCCAGCGCGATGCCCTCTACCGATACGACGAGGAGGCCCACAAGGCCCTCGTCGCCGCCCGTCCCTGGGCCAAAGACCCGCACTACTTTAAATCGATCCGTATATCTGCCGTCGCTCTCCTCAAGATGGTCATGCACGCCCGCTCTGGCGGGTCGCTCGAGGTCATGGGCCTGATGCAGGGCTACGTCGCCCCGGAGACGTTTATCGTCACGGATGCCTTCCGCCTGCCCGTCGAGGGCACCGAGACCCGCGTCAACGCCCAGGAGGAGGCCAACGAGTACATGGTTTCATACCTGCAGGCATGCCGCGACGCCGGGAGGATGGAGAACGCCGTGGGCTGGTACCACAGCCACCCCGGGTACGGCTGCTGGCTGTCCGGGATCGACGTGACGACGCAGGACATGCAGCAGCTCAGCGACCCCTTCGTGGCCGTCGTGATCGACCCGGAGCGCACCATCTCCGCGGGCAAGGTCGAGATCGGCGCCTTCCGCACCTTCCCCAAGGACTACACGCCGCCCAAGGACCAGCACCACGAGGACGACGAGTACCAGAGCATCCCGCTCAACAAGGTCGAGGACTTTGGCGCCCACGCCTCGCAGTACTACTCCCTCGAGGTGTCCCACTTCAAGAGCACGCTCGACACGCAGCTCCTGTCCCTGCTGTGGAACAAATACTGGGTCGCGACGCTCAGCCAGAGCCCCCTCTTCGCGAGCCGCGACTACGGAAGCAAGCAGATGATAGATCTAAGCCAGAAAGTCAAGCGCGCGGCGCGGGGGATCAGCGGCGGCGCCTCGCGGGGCGGATTCAGCACGGGCAAGGATCAGCAGCTGGAAAAGGTGGTCCGGGACGGAGAGCGGATCGTGGCGGAGGAAGTGAGCGGCCTGATGGCGACGGAGATCAAGAAGTCGCTTTTCCTGGGCGTCGGAGAGCGGACGAAAGCGGAGGCCCAGCAGGCGCAGTCATGATGGAAAAAAATTTTCCCATTCACATTTTATGCTTTGACTAGTTACATGTTTGTTACGTATGGGTTTCCTCGGCGCTGTGGCATTAAATGATGGTCTTTTACTACAATACTTCTTTCTGGTCGATGAAAATGGAATGATATTAGATACAATAAATGGAGTGGCTGAACGAGTCGCGATATAGGCACCCGCCCGAGCAATCATTAGAACTCAAGCTGTGTTCACCTGGATTTGACAGTAGACAGGGGAAGCCCGAGTTGTCAGATGCCGGGATGCTCCCGAAATCACTCAAATGTCCCTTGAGCGACCCGGAGCATTCTTCGCAGGCAGCTCAGAGTTTGGGTGTCCTCCCTTGCATATATCCGTTGTCTTTCATGCCAAATTGCCAGTGGTCTTGCCAAGTCAACTCCTTCCCGCAATATCGACACTTTGCCGACTCCCCGTGAGATTTGTTCATGTGAGTATTCAATGCATCTTCAGTCGGCATCGTTTTCTTTCTCGCAGATCTGATCCCATAATGCAATTTACTCTTTAAGGCGTTGGACTTCATCGTTTGTGTTGTCATCCAGTTTTGCCTTCCTGTCTTCCATTTCCCATTCAATCCGGGCTCTCGCTTGCACAGCACTTATATATATAGGGGGATGGGTATTGCGATGCCTAGACTCTTGCTGCTGCTGCAGCCACATGTCCTCGGATCCAATCTTCTATAGTGCGTCCCGCTGGGCGGCTCGCAGTCCCAAAAGCTCATCCTTGTAAAACGTGTCTGACGCGGAGACTTGCAACATTTGTCTCGATATCCAACCATCCCAGGGATGGCCTTGTTCGTATTATTTGCAATCCTGCGACAATTGAACGCTTTATCCACCTGAGAATCATACATCTTCGCAATACACGTCACCTCTGGCCCAGTCCTCTCACACGGCCCACGGCCTGCCGTGCAATCGAATTCGACATGGGTATGTCAAAAAGGTGAACGTTGCAGCAAAGGGTCTGGAGATCAAGTCCGGAAGAGTTGACCGAAAATCAACATACCAAGACCATGCATTTTATTTTTGTTGGCTTTGTTCAGTAACGAAGCGAAGCACACTCCTGAGAGGTCAAGCCAGCATGAAAGATAGTTCCGAAAATGGGTTTTTATGGACAATTGTCTATGGCGGAGCTGCAGGATGAACACTGGGGGAAGAAATTGGCTAATTCTGTCAGGTTTTCAGTTATATGAATCAAAATCCTAAAGCATGATACAGGTTCAACAATGCCAGGAGATTGCAGTCTTACAATAAATTAGCATTTCCCGCCGCATTCCTGTTGTAAACAAACCTCAATGGAATAGAATAAGACCTTTTAACCCTGCTCCCGGACATCTCCGATCAGACAATTCGAGCCAGAAAAATAAGTTGTACTGTTGGTGTTCCTCCTGTTAACAATCCACGGATTCAGCAGATCTGTGCAGGGCCTGGGATCTAAACTCCGTCCAGCCACTTTCGAAGGACAAAAATTTCTGTTGGAAATTTTGGCCCATGACAGAGATTGTGCGTATAAAGAAACCTTTTATATATAAATAGTATTATGGACCGTGGGAATAGAGAATTGGAATACATCATGGAGATATTTCTCCAAGCCTGCTTATATCGTTCCAAAGTGACCAAATCGTGGCTAAAACATGCAGACCCTTTCCAAATCAAGTAAAATTAAATATAATCGAGAATCCGAAATCCGAAAATAATTATTAGATCAGGACTCAAAAAAGCCTTTTTCCAGAGCCGGACTGGGGACATGTGTGAAGCAAAAAGTTCTTTATCGACTCTGGATCAGAGAGAGACTTTTTTTTCCAATGAGGGGTTAATAAATACTCAGCCATATTACCTTGCTTCACAGTGAGATAGGCTAAGTGAGTGACAAAACCAACTCTGGTAACGGAACAGAACAGCAAAAAAACATTGAGGGACTGATTGGTGCGTTGACAAGAAAAAAAACCTCTGTTGTCCAGTTCCTTTTTATGTTAGTTAGTCAAGTTCCCGCAGTGCTTCAGTGAATTGTTGCATTGCATTCCAATTTCCCGTGAAGTTTACTTAGTTATTAGTCATAGTAGTAGGAGGAGGAATAAGAGGAGGAGGTATGACATAGCATCGCCAAGCACTCGAGGTTAATGCTGACAGTTAATATATTATGCAGGAGCAGTGATCAGTGCAGGAAGGACCTGCTTCACGCAGTTTCAAAAAAGGAAAATAAGAGAAAAGGAACCTTGGGAGTGAATGGGGGGG
>JGI26051J44788_1000913_pt1 | contig 12154 bp, 4 predicted proteins | sample HigsolmetaGSP13D_FD_44788 | JGI IMG/M metagenome (IMG submission 44788) | reverse complement strand
CCTGACATCACCGTTTCCTGGATACCCCCCGCGAAGCATCGAGATACCACCACAGATGCCAGAGGGCCAGCCGGTCGGATGGAACAGCCCGGGCTGGCGGAGAGCATCGAAACTGAAAGACACACTCTCCAGATCCCCGCATGCTCTCCGCGTCGTTTTCGTGGAGGTTCTGGTGGAGCAGATCCGGGGTCAGCGGGAGACGGGGACCTCGGGCGGCTTTGTCCCGGGGCTGCCGGTTGCCTCACCTGTTGTCTCTCCCGATCTCTACATTACCTGTTGCATCTCGAAGGAGATGTCTATGTCTGTATATGCATCTACATGTCGACAGACCCCATCTCTGCACAGGATGTGTGTAACATGCGCATCCGGGTCGACGGAGAGGGCACGACGAGAGCGATCCCGTGACCACGACCCCGCATGCCGTTCGGAGCCGCACGCCCCGAGCCGACCAGACGCGCCGGAGCCGACAGTCCATCATCTGGGGATCGACCATGGCCTTGCGTGGGAGGACGGAGAGTACAGTATGCTGCTGACGGAGAACAGAGGACCCGCGGAGCACGCTCTGGATCGCCTGCGGACACTGATGACCTCTGAGGCACCCCTGGCTCGAGGAGCGTCCGCTCCGCTCCGCCCGGACCAGTGATATACTTGGAGACCTCCAAACACCATCCCACGTCCACGTCCTCGGATTCCATCTCCTCTTCGGGGACAAGCTTACTGCCTCCAGGGTACCTGCCAGATCCACTCTCCAGACTCCAGCCCAGAAACCATCGGTCCCGTTCCCTGGCGTTGCGGTGGACATCAGAGTCGGCCCAACGGTCCGCGCGTCCATATAGACCCCGACACGCGTGCGGCTCCGCTGTCCCTTCCCCAGATAACGACGAGAGACTAGAAACCTGTCAGTGCACCGCTGGGGACCCTGCTCTCTGTAGGGTGGACTAGGCTGGACGAAACAGAGCCAATATCAAAAGGGGCCTAGAGTGTCTGAGTGCGGATCTATTCCGCGGGGGGGGGTTCACGCTTTCAGCTAACTGCCCCTAGACTATAGTATGCAGGGGCATGATATCATATTATATATCAGGGATACTGTAGGCCATACAAACGGATCGTATAACATTTTTTTTCCACTGCTTTGCTCACTGATTCTATTATCATTAAGACAATGATTGTTTGCTTTGATTGCGCTGTGCTCTACATACAGTAGGTACAGTACATGCACGGTACTTCTGCTGTGTCTTCTACAGCAACGGTCTAGCAGTCGATCGATCGGTGTAATCGATGATCTACTCGTCACATTGATTACTTTGGATGTCCACGGATACCTAGAATATAGATCCCCTACTACATAAGCACAGTAAGGGCAATGCAGAGAGTCATAAATATTTGCTTGCCTCCTATGTATGCAGGCAGCGTGTCTACAGCATCAACTAGACCACAAGTATACGGCATCGAAGATATAGATCACCTAGGTAGCTAGGTAGGTAGACAGTGGTGAATGCTGAATCAAGCTCTGCAAGGTGCAGGAGAAAAAAAAATCGCAGATCCTCTCCCATCGTGACAAGCTACCTACCTCATCCCGCGCCCTTACGCCTCTATGGAGTATGGTATCATCAATGGTACAGCGTACGAAGGCTACAGTACAAGCAGAGTACTCCGTACGGTACGGAGTAGGTACCCCGTAGGTATATAAACCCCCGCCCGACGGCGGGACGACATCCCTACATCCCGGGCCGGACCTAGCAAATAACATAACAGATGTCTCTGTCTTCTGGTTTGTTCCTGAGTTCCTCAGAATCTACAGTAGTTCGGCTTTATGTAGGCGTCGATTTCATCTCCCATTGCACCACCATCACCGCCACCACCACCAGTAGCAGCAGCAGCAGCCTTGGCAGTGATATTTCTCTAGATAGATGGGCAAGTAAATGATCTGTGTATCGACATCAACATGAAAGGCTGTATTAAAAAAAAAATCAATACTTACATTGTTTTTCGATCCCTCAAGACAGAATCGATATTAATTGTCTTCGATATAAAGCTCCAAGCCAGTGGTAACAGTAGACAAAGCGTGCTCATCTCAATTTACAACATGCCTGGCTACCCGTCCAGTGTCGAATCATACTCTAATGTCATACTCTATTGAATAGATATACATTCTCGGATTTTTTTTTCTTAGTGCACCCGTCCTGTCGTTAAAGCCCTTTATTAACCGTTACGCCATGAAACTGACGATAAGCAGAGAAAAGAGAAAACGCAGACTCTGGCAATGGTATCATCTATTCGTTGACAGCTGCGTGGTGTTTAGCTGATCAGAATATTAAACATCCCATGATCAACGCCGTAGATCCGAAAGTTTCGTTTAAACACGAGCCAGCAAGGAAACCCCAATGCATAGCATCTCAAGTCATCACATCCAGCTGCATCTACTTCCGTCTCGTACTTACAGCCGGCGCAGGCTCAAACGCATCGTCGTCATCATCGATATCCTCGCTCAGAACACTCGCGCCCCGCGTCGTGCGGCCTGCTCTCGTCCCCGTCCCCGTCGGGGCAACACTGCCGCGGGAGCTCGTCTGCGACGGAACGAAGTTGAGCGTCGACTGCGTCTGTTTCGGCTTCGCGGTGGAAGCGGCGCGCGCGGGTTGCCTCGACCGGGATGTGGAGGCCCCGAGAGTGGCGGAAGACGGGGCTGGGGATGGCGCGGTTCGTCCCGATCGACGGTTGCTCGTCGAAGATGACGCTGCGGTGCGGCTTGCGGCCGTTGACCGTGGCTGCTTGACGAAAAGGGCCTGCGAGTCGTCGTCGTCGGAGACTACCTCGGCTTCTTCCTCGTCGTTGTCGTTGTCGTCCACCATGACAACGTCCTCTTCGTCTTCTTCTTCCTCCTCCTCTACATCGGCCAGTCTTCGTCGACTCCTCGAGGATGCAGTAGCAGCGGCTTTCGTCGATGCGGCCCCTCTGCGTGAGGTAGTGGACGTTATTGTAGTTCTGCCTCCACGACCCCTACCACGACCGCGGCCAGCGGTGGCGGGTCGCGCGCCATCTTCCTCCTCTTCCTCCGCATTTGGATCGCGATCCTCGTTGTCGGAGTGGATCAGAGCACCTGGCTGGTCTTCCCACACGCCGTCCAGATCAGTATCCCAGCCATCGGGTTTGGGTTTGAACCGTTTCTTCCCTCTCGTCCGTCTCCCCATTCCCTTGGCGAACATCTCCTCCATCTCGCTCCGGTACTTGTCCATGGCGGCCCGGAGCGAATTGTGGGCTTCATCCTCGTCGTCCAGGTCGTCCCGATCAAGGGACATCAAATGCTTGATCTGACTCTCCAGGGATTCGTTCACGAACATCTCCATGGCATGCTTGTCGTCCTTGTCCACAAATTGCGAAACAGCGTCGTCGAAAGAATTCTGGGGGAGAATCGTGAGGGACTGCGCGGTCAGGAACTCCTTGACCAGCTTTTCGACCTTGATGGTATCAAGGGAGATGTGAGACATGACCGCCTCGGTGTCAATATCGTCCTTCTTGCGAGTAGTCGTCGTGGTCTTCTTCTTGCGGTAGAACTGCACCACGTCGTTGACATTGGCCACCTTGCCAACGAACCGATTCGAGAACCGCTGTGGGTTCTCGCAGTCGAAGCTCCCACCGTCGGGCGTAGAGATTTCGACTCGGAGACGGACCAGCGGCAAAGGGACTTCCAGCTCCTCGTCCTCCTGGTCCTCTTGCATCGAGAGCCACTCTGCTTTCGCTTCCTCGATCAACTCTTCGACTATCGACATGAGGAAGCGCGTCACCTCCGTGCGGTTGTTCTCCTTTCTGGCTAGCTTCTGAGCGCCCTTTTCCTGAGAGAGAACGATTTCTCTCATCACAAAGGGTCGCACGGTCTTCAACCGGATGGGCTCGCACTTGAACTCACGGCCAGTAATGCTAAGAATGGCCACATGTTTTGGGGCCGCCTCACCCGGTACCAGAGACGTGGCAACGGTGGATCCCGGCTGCATAACGTAGAATTTTGTCTCCGGGTTGAGACTGGGATGGATCTTACACTCATGCTCGTGGCCCCAGATCACCAGGTCGAGGAAGTCCGGGAGGAAAGCCTCAGGGAGGTAGCCGGTTTCGGAATGTGCATAGTGGTTCTGATGCACACACATCAGATTGAACCAGTCACTCTTCTGCGTTGACGGCTGGAAGAACTTGACCTTGCCATCTCGAAAAGTCCGAAAGAGCCGCTCGTCGCGGACGTTGCTCATGCCATAGAGCGCCAGCTTCGTCCTTCCCTTCTGGAGGAGAACCGGCTTGATCTGGATATTGTCCGACTCAGGTGTACGACCAAAGTAGTTGACCAAGCCGGACACCTGGAGCAGGTCGAGGGCCGCCAGATGGCCTTCACCCGACGGGTCATCGTGGTTCCCGTGGATGGAAAACACGGGAATGGCGACGTTGATGTCCAAATCCTCGTAGTTGACATGGTTGAATGCTCCCTGGAAGTTCTCGCTCGCATCGCTGAGCAGCTCCAGCTCGCAGGGCTTGTCGCCCAGGCAGTTCATCCGCAGTGAGCGGATCACCTGGTACATGGCCTTTCTCGACGGCTTGTTCTCGTGGAACAGGTCGCCCGCCAGAAGCACCATGTCCACGTCGCGCTCCTTGGCTAGACACATGACCTCGTGGAAGCTCTTCCAGCTGTCATCTCCGCGGATGGGGTCTCGCTCGTTGTAGCCGACATGGTTGTCGGTCGAGACGAGGATGCGGATCGTATCCGCATCTATTTACTGTTAGAACGAAGTAACAAGGGACCAGCGAGCTTCTTACCAGTAAGAGCAGGCATTTTAAATTAAAGTAGAAAGGACTGAAAAAGACTTGGATAGATAGAATGGAAGAGACGCTGAGGAAGGTGTCTGCCACTTGATAGCTGCGGGCAGCGCGTCGCCTGCGATGCTGCCTAGATGCTAAAACCGCAAAATATCACAACGCCATGGGTATCCGCCGTTTTCAAGTGGAAAACAAAGAATACGACTCTCAAGATACCACAACAGAAGAAGACGGAGGCATCTCTTCTCCTCACCGTCCGTCTTGCATCTCGCCTCGTCGCCTCTCGCGTTGAGGCGCGACGCGGTCACGTGACGACACACTTCCGACTCCCCGCCGCTCTCGTCCCATCCCACATCTCCCGTCGTCTCCCCTCCTCTTCTCCTCAAGTCGCCCTTGAGAACAGTTCTCTCGCGTCCGCGCAACGACCTACGCTGATATCTTCGACTGATCCAGACTCTCTGGTTCAGTCGCACACGCTCCCCGCTCTTCCCGTCCACGAACTTTTATGCAATCAGAGCCTACTGCGGTATCTCAGCAGCATACCTCACTAGATTCGTCTCCCGCAGTTCCTCTTGACGCTATCCAGCATGGACATGACCTCCGTGACCAGCTGGACTCCGGCCAACTCCCACCTGGGCACGCCGGAGACCGCAGTCGCTCCGTCGATGTGGCGGACGCGTCTTCTCTCGTCTATTCCGGAGAGGACGAGGGTTCGCCGCTGCGACGGCTGAGCTCCAATTGGTCCGCACAACTGTCATCAGCGGTCGACCGCGTGAGTCAGTATGAGAATTCCTTGACCCCGTCTCCAAGGAAGCAGAGCGAAATCGGTTTCAAAGTGGTCGCGTCGCCGAATAAGCCGCGCCTGTCAATTGAGGACTTCCCCAATGGTACGTCGTGCTCTTGAAATGTGTATAGTTCTCTGTTACTAATTCCCAGACAGAGGTCCTGACTCATATCCTTTCGCATCTTCCTCCCTCGACGCTGACCTCTATCTCCCTTGTATCGCGTCGCTTCCACAGCCTGGTGACGACGCCTCATGCCTGGCGGATAGCGTTCTCCCGTTATTTCCCTGGTCCACAGAGCGTGGAACCCGCAGGGAAGACTCGAAAGGGCCACCCGGATAACTTGATATCCGAGAAGCGCTTTTTCTCGAGGCTGACAGCGCTGGCGTCGTGGCGCAGCGAATATATCCTGAGGACCCGTCTGCTGAGATCTCTGTCTAGAGGCAAACCCGCGCAAATCCAGTCTCCCACGAAGCAGGGCTCGTCCCGCTCGGGCGGTGGCCAGAATGGAAGTGCTGTTGTTACTTACACGTCCCAGCTCCTCTATCCCGTCACCCATCTCGATGCTGCATTCGGGAACGATGCGAATAAGAAACAGCCACTGTTCATCCATGGCGCTGTTGAACAAGGCACTGCCTCTACGAGTGATCCAGCTGTAGGGAAAGTCGGGACCCGTTGGGGCTTGGCGGATCAGCAGATATTCCAGCACTTCGCTGATCTGTACCCGGGAGATGCGCAGTACGGTCTAGGCGCAGGTGACATGGTTGGTGTGCCCAATTCCATGGATGTCAGCCAGCTGTACGGCATGGTGTACGGCGAGGGATGTCCTCAGGGCCGTGCCTACTTCATCTCAACGGGTGAGCAGCGAGGGCGATTCCTGAGCGTCGCCGACTCCGGTTCCAAACCTCACCTTGGAATCCCGGCCATCAACATGATCACTACCTCTATCTGTTCGGTCTGGATTGCAAAGTCCTCGAACGTCCTGAAAATGACCAACGGTCTTGTTGGACTGCTGTGTGGGTCCTCAGCTGGAATACTGACGGCGTACTCTCTGGGTTCCAACCCTGCTCATGACAAGCGTTACGAACGCGGACAGGTCACCGCGAAGTGGGTGCTTAGCCCCGGAGTGCCCATTATTGACATTGCGGTTGACGAGAACTTCTCTGCCAGACGTCACTCGCAGCGCCGAATTTGGGCTGCGGTCCTGAACGCTCTGGGCGAAGTATTCTACCTGACGGACATACCCGTGCAGCCAGACGCCCCTCCCAGGCTTAATGCCGAGCAGCTCGACATGCTCGCTTGGAAGACCGGCAGGAGCGTCCGCTGGGAGCTGATTGAAATGACCCGACGTGTGGCACGGCCGGACCCGTTCAACAGGCAGCTCGTGGATGGTAGCTACAGCCCTCGGTCGTCCTCAGACTCCATGGGCCTTGACGAGCACCAGATAGCTGCCGAGACGAAGGAGATTGAGAAGTTCTTGGCGTTCAAGCCCAAGCACTTCCGAAAGGTGTGCGAAGGCTGGGACATGAGACGGAAGCTCAGGGTCGACTTTGGCGGCGACGACCAGCATGGCGCTGGCGAGTCGGTCGTCATCATCAACTGCGGCCTTGAGGAAGGTCAGACGGCCTCGGTTCGTCGCTTCACCAGAGTGAAGCTCAAGGTTGACCATGCGCCGACGTCGGAGCCGTACCCTAGAATTTCCGCTTCTAAGCCCCAGCAATCCATTTTTGGCGGTCCCAGCAGTTCTTCCTTCTCTCCTGTTGCGGAGAGTCCTGGAAGTCTACCTCCTTCAAGGGCATCCAGCCGTCTCAGCAACCCTGTCTCCTCCGTTGCGAACACCGAATGGCGCATTTCTGATTTCGTCTTTGGTGAACAGAAGTCCATTCAGATTACCGCAAGTGCGCTGGATAACTCGACTTATGCCCAGCTGACAACAGAGGAAGATCCGCTTCTTACTATGTCCGGAGGCTCAAGCGCGTCTTCAGCGGTGTCGTCGCCCATGCCTCACATGGGCCATCAGTCGTCGGTGTCGGAGGTCCCTGGCCAGCGGGCACGGTTTCTGGCTGTTGGCACCGCAACTGGGACAGTATTCGTTTGGGACGTGCGAGCCCCGACTTCTCGCAACGCGGAGATCATCAATTCCGTTTCGCCCCTTCGGGTCATCCACACGGATTCGCCGAAGATTTCCTGCCTCGCACTGACATCCCTGTATCTGGTGCATGGCGGGAATGACGGCCTCGTGCAGGCATGGGACCCCCTTGCCTCGACTACCCGTCCCATCCGCACCCTGAACTCGCGCTTCTCTTCGCGCGCTCGCCGTCGGCTGATCCAGGCCGAGGCGTCTATCCAGGGCGTAGGAAACAACTACTACGCGGCTGGCGCCATCTGTCTTGATCCTGACCCCACGGTTCTGAGGGGGATGGTTTCGCTTGGGACGCACCTGCGATACTGGCATTATAGTTCCTCTGCTGCCGATCAGTACAAGAGCAGCAAACGGCGACTCCGCCGCTCTCAGCGCGGTAGCAATACCTCGCCCGAAGGGCAGCGGTACACCAACTCCGGACGAGGAGCCCTCTGGGACCACATTGAGGACGAGGTAAAGGAACTGGAGCGGCAAAGGATCGCCGAGGAGAAGGAGTGGCGGCACCTCAGTGGCCGCTTCGGCATTGACTTGCTGGGGCCCGATGCCACTGAGGAGGAGCTTATCGCCTATGCGCAGATGCTGAGTGAAGAATCGTACGTCAGCGACGCACTGAAACGGAGGCAGGACGGGGGAAGTGACGCTGTGAGCAGCACCTCCAGCGATACCGTCGGACCGCAGGACAGCTCGTATGCGCGCGAGTTTTCCTCCTCCACGTCCCCCGATCTGGATACCGCGGACGAAGAGATGAGTCCGGAAATCGCAGAGGCCATCCGCCTGAGCTTGCTGGAAAGCGGCCAAGACTCGTTTGATCTGTCCGACACCGTTCCAGTCAAGTACGCCAAGGGCGTCAAGCCCAGCTGGCGTGAGTCTTCTCCTGACTATGCTGTCGCAGAGAGCAGCAGGCAGCAGGAGCTCGACGACCTCGAGTTCGCGCTGCAGCTGAGTCTAGCGGAGCAGCAGAGCCGCGAGCAGGCGGCGGAGGAAAATTTCCCTGCGCTTGGAACTCCCTTGTCGGAGAGCAAGCGCAAGGGGAAGGAAAGAGCTGTGTGAGGTGTTTCAGTTTAGATTTTGGGATCTTTGTTCACATTTGCAATCAGTTTTAGCTGGTGCTATTTTAATTTACCGGTTCTTGGTTTTGATGAGTTCTGAGTTCTGATGTAGTGGATTTCATTCTTGTTCTACGTCAGACTAGAATTGTGTATCTGACTCCGTGCAGCTCAGCATGGATATAGAATCAAGCAATTTTCGATTTAGAAACATCCGTCCCATACGTCATACATCGATTTAACAACTTCCATCATCTCCTTGGGTGCACCCGCGACTGTCAAGGCCTGCTGGCACATCCTATGGGCTCGTCTCCATCGCACATAATAATTCGGGCCTATATATAAACCAGGATATCCCTAGAGTCTGAGACCCTCGTAAATAGAAACGATACCGCATGACATATCGTCGGAAATAAATGTGCTTACTGTGGTTGATGCCGGTTGAAGTACCCGGTGCGCCCCATGGACAAGGAATCTGGCCAAATCCCAGTCTTCTGATGCTGTCCTTTAAGAATGCTGCCGGCCATCCTCACTGTCTTTAATGCGCTCTGAAAACTCTGGCATCATATAATACACATCTTGTTGATATTGCGCCTCTTTAGCAACAATCTAATATGATCATGCATGGACTAATGAGTCTTTTTTTAATAATAGGGATCACATAGGGTCATTTTTTTTATTGTTAGGCAGTTTAATCAAGAGTTACATACATGAGAACTTTCTTTCTGCCTGTCTATCAATTCAGGCAGCGCTTTTCAAAAAAGAAGTCTAAATGAAAATGAACCCAAGAACCTGGCCTCTGAGGCGACCAGTATCTGTATCTGTGTCTGTTGAGTACACTGGGTAATCTGCTGAGCTATATCAATAGAATGAACAAAGTGGACTTCAGGATGACCAGATCGATTTCATGACTATCTAGTCACCTATGGCAAGGTAATGGAGGATGATGAAGAAGAAGAACGGGAGTTTCAGGGAAGCCTTCAGGGCAGTGTTTCTACTAGAATCCCTTCTTTGACCTGCCCATAGCTATTCTAGGAATCCTCACTGGTTCTTTGAGCTTCATCACAGGTTTCACAGCTGTCCTGCCTCCTGAAATGTGCCTCTAAAGAAATCAGTGTACTTCTTTTGAGAGGACAATACATTCCTTTTGCAGAGTCAATATATGTTGTTTTGAGCTGAATTCAGGCATATGAGACCCTGCAGTGGATCTATGCAGGAACAGGCAGGTGGGTGGTCTCACTGTCTAAGGCCACCAAATTCTACATAATCTCATTGTGGAGACCTCCCTGGTTCCAGATTATGCATCTCGAGTGATTGTGTTCTTAAAAGACTGTGAAAGGCGCACCACCTTGTGCAAACTGTATATAGAAATGAAATTTCTACCTGTAGGACACATTGTACTTGGCTCTAGAAGGGAAAGGGAATCCAAGTATGTATTGCAATTGCCTCTCTGATGGTGTATGCATGTCTGTGCTGCAAGTCTCTTCTGTTGAAGTCCGAGGGATGGCACTATGGGTGCATATACATATATTGGGGGTGCATATATATATTCGCGTTGTCGGTAGAGGACGACACCTAACATGGCCAGCCAGTCACAAACAAACAACCAAAAACGCCTGTGTTTTTCATTACTTACTTACAAGCTCCGCCAGTGAACAAGCCTGGTCCATTATCTATCCATCTCAACCTATCTGCAGCGTACACGAATTTGAAGAAGGCCCTGCTCGCTTCCTTCGCCAGATAGCTCGCGGAAGATGAAAAAAAGAGAATATAAAGAATGCTAAGATAAACCCTACCAAGCACTCAAGGCCGGCTGGCCCAATGGTAAGGCGCTTGACTACGGATCAAGAGATTGCAGGTTCGAGTCCTGCGTCGGTCATGAGCGTTCACCAACTTAGTATCTTTTTTGTTTCCCGCTGGTTTGGGAGCGGAGCATGCTTAATCAAATACATTGACGATAAATCTGGAAATTGTCCAATGGAATAAAATCCATCACAATTGCAGACAGAATATAGGTATCCACACGAGCGGCAGATGACATAGTTCCCACTACTCTAATCAAAAGGACTTCCAATGACTCTGTTATTATCTGGAGAGTACATGAAAGTCAATTGCTCATTGGGAACTGGTGTGTGTGTTTGCCTGTACAATATGACAATAATGTCAAAATTTTGCAAAGATATTTTTTAAATTATATAAGGATCCCACACGAAACTTAACCTTCCACTAGATAAAAAAAAATAAAAACCACCAACAAAAGAAAAGGCAGGAAGAGACATCCCACAAGCCAATCTGCTAACAGCAATAAATAAAAATGAAACCGAACAAATCAACCCAACCCAGCACCGCATCTCATCTATGATCAACAATGACCTCTCGGCCGAGTTGATGTCACAGCGCAGCTTCGGAATCGGACCCGAGGTGTTATGGACCTTGCCATACAAAGACCGGATAATTATAGGACCGAGGGAAGGAACTGATCGGCACGTGACTGACCACGATCACCACAATCACTACGATCACTGAGATCACCAAGACCCAGAGAAACGGCATGTATATAATGACGCTCCTTTCAGATAGATTCCGACCCTCGTGGTCGACTCACATAGCAATTGGACATCCTACATTGCTAGTAACCCAAGGCCTATCGATTATATCTCTGCTCACCCCCTTGTTTTCTGTCTTCAAGATAAACCCAACGACCCTTCGGTCTAGCTGTTTAGGCCTGTCGTTACGAAGGCCGCGCTCCGCTCCGCACCGCACTCCTACTCCGACTACCATGTAAACGGTACCCGTTGCTCCGTACATGCGGTCGGGTTTCACCGTCCCGTCCCGTCCCGGGCCAGGAGTCAGATAAAAGATAAATCATAAACTAGTGCTCTCTCTCTCACACAAAAACAAAAAAAAGTTACAAGGCAGTGCAGGCACAGCGTAGAATATACCAAAAAGGGGATACCTAAACGCTCAGCCCTACCTTACCCCCTTACCCTCTTTGTTTAATAATCATAATACTGTATTGTTACTTATTAGGTCCGATCTGAACCGGAAAATAATCACCAATCGGATGTCTATATCCCACAACAATAATCACGACCTGCAACGCTACCGTCTCGTCGGTCTCAAGTCCCCCCCCCTTCTTCAGCTGGCCCCCATGTCAGGTCAGGTCCATAAATTACTGATAATGATGTAACATCACAATCAAACTCACAGGTCGAGTCAAACGTCTCAGGCAGACACGATGATACATGATAGTGATACATCCGAGACAAGTCCACCGTCAACAGCCCTGATCCCTCAATGATTAATAATAACAATAATTCCAGGGTCGCAGGGCACCGTGCCAGGAGCGGGCCGCAGGTCCGTTTCAGATTCCACCATCCCCCCCC
>JGI26051J44788_1000905_pt1 | contig 12335 bp, 17 predicted proteins | sample HigsolmetaGSP13D_FD_44788 | JGI IMG/M metagenome (IMG submission 44788) | reverse complement strand
ATCACACTACACAAAGCCCTGCAGATTCTTTCCTTTCCCCTCATGCTTTCGATTCTGTATGACAAGCTACCATAGTTCTAGCTAATAATACTATGACTGAGCGCCGTCACATAATTTGACAAAGAGTTATCTCAGCTGTCAGTCTTGAGATGTTTTTTATATTCTGATATACCTGCTGTTTAAAATAGTCTATCTGGTTTTAGAGCTATATATTCTTATTGACCTGCTTCAATAACTGCTTCTGTAATTGCTGAATCTGTTTATGGAGTTCTCTTACTATTTGGGCAAGTTTCTGAGTAGAGATATATCATTTTATGTTGCTGATCTCCTGAACATCTATGCACGCCTTGCTTCCTGCAAGAAAGATAGTCAAAGTGTAATGACAGGCTCAATTGACTAGGCTAAAAGGTCACTGGGTTTATCTTGAAGACAAGAAATAAGGAGGTGAGTGGTATGAGTAGGCCTGGGTTACTAGCAACTGTATACTGCTTGAATTGCTATGTGAGTTGACCACAGGGGTCAGAATCTATCTGAAAAGAGCATTGTTATATACATGGTAGAATCCTAGGGTCATGGTCAACATGATCGCCACAATCAATATGATCACCATGATCAGTATGATCAATATGATCGCAGGTGGTCACATGGTGATCAGTCCTCCGGATCTAAGTAATTCTGTTGCCGAGCTGTGATGACTTGGCGGCGCTTTGTAACAATCAGCTCCAATACAGACACTTCAATCAACAGTTATGAAAGGATGCTTTATTTAACAATAAGACGGTTAGCTGGCGGCCCAAAATGGCAACACCTGACGCTGTTTTGCAAGTCCTGCTAACCATTCTTGGTCTTGGCATCGCGTGCAACAACACCCACAGTCTCACATCCTTAACTCCACACACGCCGCTGGTCGGCCACGCGGGGGTTGTGGTCCCTGGCCCACTTATGACGGTTGATGGATGGTGGCAGTACTAGACCGCCTCCGACATCGCATATTGCGGGACATCTTCCGTTTTCCACCTCCATTTCCTTTTGATACACAATCAATCATCCATCTGTCATCACACTCTTTTTTCCTTCGTGCTGAAATGCTTGATTATTCTATCTAAGCCTTGGAGCACGCTACACGTTAGATGACGAGTTTTCTCTGAGTCAGCTGACCTTGGTCACGCGGCTGCTAACGAGGAAGGATGAGGCTTCCATACCTTCCTCAAACACAATCTTCTGTACAATAGATTATTTAACTCTCAAATGCACAGCCTTTCCATATGGCGGCTTTATCACCATTTTCTATTTTCAGCCGAGGCCGTCCATCCACATCCAACTCTTCCTTCAGCTCTGCTCGCGGGGTACACATAGCCATGGGCCCCTGTCAGTTCCAAGGGAATAATGGATTTCGATGTGCGTGCCCCTCCGGAGAGTGTTCTGTCTCCTCAAGCGACTCCTGGAGCTTCATCCCCTGCGAGAATTGTGGGCATCTGATGGAGGTCCACCATGATTATGGTAAGCACCACCTACCACTGCCAATGCAGCTGTTCTGCATCGAGTCACTGACGGACGTCCTGAAGACCGAAACCATACTTCCAAGGGCGCCCCTCGATCACTAATCACAGACCCTTACAGTAAATAATTCACCATTGAAGCACAAAGTAATTTCGTTATTGATTGAATCCACAGAGATCCCGACAATAGTGTCTCCTCGAGTACAGCTGGTAAATGGAATCGTCGATCGAGCTGAGAAGTATCGCCTGATCCTCGTGAGAGGGACACCTGCCTGTGGAAAGACGACCTTAATGAACCTCCTCGCAAATGAGTTGCTAGCACGCCATTCGGGAGAGACTCCCGTACATATCATCACTGGCTGGGACGAGAAACAAGTGGAAAAGGCAGGGGGTTGGAATAACTATCTGATGCAGGAGACAGGGATTGAAGGACGTGCTTGGCCCACTTCCCCGGCCTATCTTCTGCTCGATGAAGCTCAGGAGTCTTATTGGGACACCACTCTATGGTCTGCTTTTTTCAAAGCAATAATCCCATTCAACGCTGCCGAAAGTCCATGTGTTATGTTGTTTGCGTCATATGGCTCCCCCGGCCGAGGCAACTCGGGGTTTTACGAACAGAAATACTTCAAGACGCCCATGGATTTTGGGCCTAGCCAGCTGATCTCTATGCGCGCTGAGGAATCTTTCGATGAAGAGGCAATGGACTGCGACGATCAGAATGGCCTGGGCCTGCTGCTCGATGCCGAGGAGGCAACTGATGTTGTGAAGAAGTATATCGACGCGGTGGGCCCTCCTTCCCTGTCGAAGGACTTGATGGATGAGCTGTTTCTCATCAGCAATGGGCATGTCGGATGCCTTACCGCACTCATGGGAGTTCTAGGACGAGCGGCAGTAAGTGTTTTACGTAGTCTACAGTCCAGCAGTAACATATGCCTTAAAACTGACATCAATCCATCCCATATAGGAACTGGAACATCAGAGACGTCACGATCCCCAGTTTGAGCTCGACACCGTTCGCGAAAACCTGTTCAACCACCCTGGTAAATTATTTCGCTACCTGAAGGACACCCCCTTCACGAGAGGCATGCCAAAAGCCGACATTCTCCAGCGTCAGGGCGTAGCGACGGTCTTTAAGCGAGCGGTAGCCTGTGATGAAGTTGGCGCGGATGATTTTGAGAAGACTACGGAAGTTGAGACGCTAGAAATGATATGGAGGAATGGCTGGCTACATGCCAAGAAGACAAATTACGGAGTTCGCTACATATTTCCCAGCAGCATCCATCGTTGGTGAGCTTATATTCCAGTTCGCTTTACGTTTATCACTGAGAAACCTTGGTTCTAGGTTCTGTTCCTATATGCTGCATCAGACGGCGCCCACAGGCGTAATTCACTATACGACGGCATTAGAACTCGCTATAGGCGCTATTCGAGGCTTTCTCCCTCGCCACCTTTCCGACCCTCCACGGTCATCAGCTGGCGGGACTCTTCCGCTAGAGGATCAATATCAAAAGGAGTTTTACCGCTCCTTTTATACTCTGTTAGATGGCCAAGTCCTCGTCTCTCCTGAGTATGTCGCGAAGAAAGGGAAGGGAGGTGGCACGATCGACTTTCTTGTCTCAGCCAAGAAATGGGGTTTTGAGTTGTTGAGAAATCGCGATAAGCTGGTAGAACACATGGAAAGGTTTGAACCTGGTGGCGCATATTACGGTATGATAAAATCAAACATCATGCAGCACTACATTGTGCTAGATTTTTCGACGTCGAAACCAAGAAAATTACGTCCAGGTACCCCCCGGCCCTCTCTCCCTCTCGCTCTCCCTCTCGGCTAAGCCTTGTCTAACGGCATCTTTTCAGAATACCGTGATCACCTGTACCATGTTGTGTTTTCTAATGGCTACCGAGACGTTAGCATTGTTGACGCTTCAAATCTTCAGACAATTACTTCATTGACCTTTTCAGAGAACTCCAATCCACTGGCATGATTCTTTCCTGTTCTTCAGTGCAAGAAAAGTGCGCATGTTTTAGATTCACGATTGAAGGACAATTCTATTGCTGGCTGGATATTCTCAATTGCTGGGACCGCTTCAGAGTTGGAGATGCGATCGAGGCGATGTCAAACACCTGGTCAATCTTGGCAAATGCACTGTTTGTAGGACAAACACCTCCTAGACCGCCAAGCTGGGCATCAGAAAACTGGGTATTCTCCTTAGTCAAAGACTTGTGATAAAAGTTGCTGGTAGAGGCCACAAATCTTTAGTCCCTTGCAATAATATATTTCCATGATACAGGTTGGCAAAACATGAAATTTTGAAACAGCAAGCTTTTCAAGGTTAAATAGGACCAAATGAGATAATCCTAGCCCTCTTTTTGTCTTCCGATGGCAAGAAATGTTGCATTGCCTGGTTTCGGGCACATGCTAAGCAGTTCGTGCCGGACGTTCGAGGACGACACGACGGTTTATATACCAAATCGGTGAGCGGGCGCGCCATCCCCAAACGGGACTCGCTAGTCCCGATGGGGCTGCGCCAAACCGGATTGGGACGGGACGGTAATCGTCGCGGCAGGCGGGTCCGTAGGCGGCTGTTCCCAGCGCCCCGCTAACCATCTCATTGTATACCTGGCTTATCAAAGCCTAATGCTTATAGCTGCATTAGCTGAGAGTACAGATAACAGATCTGCAGATATATTATAGGTGTCTAAAAACAGCCAGTTCTACAAAAATATAATACTACTAAATGTTCATGCTGCTCTTTAAGGAGTTTGTCAAGAAATATAACTGTCAGCAAGACCCTGGATGCAAGGGTTACGTGGACGCAAGGAATAAAGATAATCCGATCCGGTCAAATCACCTGGTATGACGACATATCAAGGGATTGGAAAGCAAAGAATGTGATATGATGGAACAAGCATAAATAGGCCCAATTGCCCAAGCATGTATCTAGTCTACCGCGTCTTATTCTCATACAGATCTTAGGATCAATATAGGGAATCTACTTATTCCGTCAAGCTCCTACCTACTGCTCTCACATTAAGAAGCCTTACGGGTTATCTAGTTACCTGTCAGGTTACCGGATTACCCTATATTTTGACAATAACACTGTTATGAACTGCAATATTTTAGAAGAAATAAAACGTAAGTAAGTATCTATGCAATAGTGTCATTATATTAGTACTGATTTATCAGAATTTTTTAAACAATGAGCAGATAGTGTATTCTCTAGCAACCTGATGAGATATTGTCAGAAGGATGAACCTTGAGAGAGATGTAGAGTGACACAAAGTCCAATGAGGGGTAACAAGGAGACTAGACAAGAGGGACAAAGAAGAGTACAGGACACATAACTGGAAGTGATATATAGTAGATGAGGAAAAGGGAATATGGGCAGTCTGACTTCCAAGAGACTGTGCTAGTTTGGAAGAAGAACAGGAAGATATACCAACAGACTGACTACCATGGAGGAGGATATAAGGATATTCTTCTCTGAACAAGAGACTGCTTCTCTTGATCATGTCTTATTCTCATACAGATCTTAGGATCTAGGTATTTAACTGATTTACTTGTCTTTAGTTTCTTGACTCCTATCAACTATCTCACTTTAAGAATAATAGATCAACTGTTAGACAGTTGATACCTTTTGACAGTTACTACCTAGGTATTTATCTGTTTACATCATCTAGCTTCACCTGACTGGTAAAGGGTTATCTATCTATGCACAGGCACCTAACCTAACCTAATTATCCACCTAGAGTTCAGCTTGGGGTCAGTCCCATATGCTAATATCCACCTATCTAGATTAGTACGTATATCCCAGGAAGCAAATCGGAATTAAAATTGACAAATAGAAAAAAAATCCAAATATAATAATAATAATAATAATAAAAGGTATATAAAATAACTGAACTTGTAAATCTAATTCTATCTAATATAAAAATCCGTTCTATCTACCTGTCTACCTATTTGTCCGTTTGCCCGTTTACCCATTTATAATATAATATCCAACCATTCATGTAACTGAGATGTACATGTACTTATCTATTTACCCGCCTTGCGCCCCAGAACAATCGCCGGCTCGTTCAGATCGTCGTGTTCAAAACTATATTATCTCAGTCAGCAAGAACCCCTATATTTCCAAACCACCACGACGACCACAATCATCACAACATGCAAAAAAAAGGGAAAAAAAAAAGGGAGCGAGCTCACCCCAAAACAGCCACACCCGCCGTATCCATGAGCAGCCGCATGCCGTTCTTGAGCGGCTGCTGCGCCCACCGCAGCGCCAGCGCCGCCAGGATGTGGCCGTGCGCGACGCACACGATGTTGCGCGGCTGCGGGATGTTCTGGCCCCCCGGCCGCTCGGAGCAGACGCGCCCGATCTGCGTCTTGAGCTCGGCGATGAGGAGGTCGAGGCGGTCGGAGACTTGTTGCGGACTCCTTGATTTATCCCCGTTAGAGACAACAGTCTTGGTTCGGATATGTCCCGTCCCAACGGGACATCTCTACTTGTTGAGGAGGTAATACTCACTCTCCCCCCTCACACCCGTCGAGCCAGATGTTCCAGTTGCGCCCCTTGTCCAGGCCGCGATCCTTGCGGAGCCGGTGCACCTCGCCGATCGTGAGCCCCTCGTAGTCGCCGTAGTCCCACTCCTGCAGCCAGGGCGTGACCTCGACGGTCGTCTCGCTGGTGTTGGTGGGCGCCTTGGTGGTCTCCTCGGTGTCGGTGGTGCGGTCCTTGAAGTGGTGGTGGGCGTGGACGCCCAGGTGGAGGAGCTCGACGGTGCGTTTGGCGCGGTTGCGGGGGGAGGAGTAGCTGTTATGGTCATTATTATCGATATTATGATTTTTGATGCTTCAAGCCAGGAATCCTTTGGAAACAGCGACAGAAAAAGAACACGTACATCCGACAGATATCAAACGGATTGATCAGCTTGCCCTCGCCGACAAACGCCTCGCGGGCCTTCTCGACCTGCTTCTCGCCCTCCTTGGACAGCGGCACCTCGGAGGTGCTGGTGTGCTTGCCGCCGCGAGACCACTCGGTCTCGCCGTGCCGGACCAGGAAGATACGCGCGCTCATTCTCTCGTCTCTCTTGCTGGATGGAATTGCTACTGCTGCTGCAAGTTGATGCTAATGCCAACCTTGCGGGCGGAACGGACGGCTGCGCGGGCGAGTTCGAAGCATGCGTATATATACTTGTTGATACGGGTGTAGATCTCATGGATCGTGAATTGGGTAGTCGAACCTTAATCTCATAGTAAGCTGGTTGAGCCGTCCCGGACCATGTTGTCCGAGGCGGCTTTCCAGGCTCTCAGGCAATATGACATGACGCTGATGTAGGTACCGCAGTTTGGTACAGGAGAGCCCGATCTTCTGGCAAGAAAAGCAAGGGATTAGCTCCGGATGCGGAAAGCCGAGAGTATATTCGCACCTACAAGACTTGATATCACGTTTCTCCGACGTCAATTCTGCTCGGATGCCTGTGATGATGTCAACGACAGCACTAAGCAGCGGAGTATAAGGCAGCGGACTCGCGATCGAAAGATCAACTGATTACCTACTTAGACGGGCAGCACTCGGTCCCGTCGAGTGAGAGGCTTCGATAAGGCTGCACTGTCTGGCAGGTAACGCAGGACTCTGAGGACGGGACGACTAGAATAGTAATGCAAACGAGTAGGAAGAAGACACGTTCGTGATGGAAGCTCATCACACATTGGCATCTGATTCCATGAAGCCCTGTGTAGATACGACAAATGTGCTGCTGCTTTGGCCATCTCAAACTGGGGCTGCAGTCGCGGCTTCCCGTATCACATGATACGGATTCGAGCAGGAGCAGACCAGAACTTCGGGGCGGCCCATATCAACCAGACTGGATCTCTGTATACACTCCAATGACTCGAGTGGAAATAATTGTGCACATCCATCGTGTGACATCTTTAATCTATACAGTGTCTAATCTATCAAGACAGCATCCCCTCAAGTCTAAGAACTACAGGAAAACAAACAACCCTTTGCGCCAGTAATAGTGACAACCCTTCATGCTCCCAATGATGTCATTTCCGTTCTTTGCATCCATAAAACATGCGCCAATCCATGCTATGTATAGTGAGGGAACCATAGACAATAGGAAAAGCATTAACACCACCAATGTCCGCTACATGAGTCGTGTCAGACGTTAATCATTTCGTGGTTCATCATAGACAGCATCTTGACTATCGTCAGCCCGGCTTCCAAGCGATGTTCGACAAAAGACATGTGCACTCACCATCAGAAGAGAGCAAAAGCCGCACCAAGAAACGCGCAGAAAGAACCAAGAGCCATCGTAACTCTGAGGTTGCTATTGGCGCCACCGGTGGAAGGAGCAACAGTGGAAGACGGGGTGGACAAGCTTGTCCGTGCGGCTGCTGCTGTGGTCTTGGTAGCAAACGTCCGGCTGCTGGCAGTGGTTGCACCGCGAGTAGAGGTGGACGACTCAGTGATGGTGCCAGAAGGGGAAGACGAGGCCGACGAAGAAGCAGACGAGGACAAGGTAGCCGGGGACGTTTGCTGCCGCAGATGAAGTCAGTAAGAGATCCAGCAATGGATTTCGCGGACCTAGGGTGTGCTCACTCACAGACGCCGCACTCGGCGGTACGACTCTCCCAGAGCCGGTCACGGTCCAGCCACTGGGGAGTCCTGGATAAGTCGTCGGAGCCGTCGTATCAGATTCCGTGGGTTTGGGAATCCAGGGGTAGATGCTAGGAGTCACGAAACTGGACGTTTCCCGGTGCGTACCGCTCCAAGGAAGAGGTGCACTGGTGTCCGGCGTGGCAGTCACCGGAGGCGCAGAAGCGACCGACTTGGGAGCAGCACCGATGTTGCCGTTTACTTTGCCACCGACGGACTTGATGGACTGCCACGACCCTGAGTGGTCTCCGTACACGTACTGAGAGCCGGTCGAGTAGTCGGTCACGGAGATCGACTTCAAATACATAGTGTAGGGACCGGCGCCGTAGTCCGTCGGACCACCAGCCCACTCTGGACGGTTGTCAGCATGGAAACTTTTTCCGGAACTCAAAGGGGGTCACTCACGGATAGTGCCAGGGTTGTTGTTCGGGTCACCACCGGCCCAGATTCCCACCCTGATCATCATGGGCGACTGGGGATACTGGTTTGCCTCTGCGGTCTCAGGGGTGACGACGCGGACGGTTTGGCCGTCGATCTGCCAGACGATCTGCTCGCTGGTCCACTCAATCGTGTAGGTGTGGAAGCCATCGTGGTTGCCCGGGTTCGAGTGGAAGGCTCCCCGGCTGAAGCTCTTGGTATTGCCCTTGCCAAAGTAGTTGGTCTGCACCTGCGAGTCGTCACCGCCCAGCCACTCCCAGTCGATCTCGTCCAGGTCGTCGGACTGGAGGACGGCGCTGCTGACGATGCCCTTGCCGGGAGCCGCCTTGATCTGGAAGTCGACGCGCCCAAACATAATGTACCAGTTGGACTGGAGCAGGGGAGAGTCACCCTGCTTGGCCACGGTGAAGGCAGCGCCATTGCTGCCGTACGTCGGGTTCCCGATGGGTTTGAAGTCTCCAGACGGGCCCTTGGTGAAGTCAAAGGTGCCAGACCTGCCGAACGCTGGGTCCGGGGGACAGGCTGGAGGGAGGTGATCAGCACCGAATGCCAGAACGATCAACAGTGACTAACTTACTCTTCTCGAGCGGGTTGCAGTCTGTGAAGGTCTGGGCTGCCACGAGCGAAGACGACGAGAGCAGCAGAGCAGCCACTCTAGCCGCTGAGAGCTTCATGGTGTTCTCTGCGATGCGGGACAAATAACTGAAGAGATACGAGATGCAGCTGATGGATCAATGCGACGAAGAAACGAGATAACGCAACGGCTAACAGCTGCAGAAGTTGATACCCAGATACTCGCTGGGAGGGAGATGTGAGTACAGAGGAGGGAGAGAGATGGAGTCCCGGGGAGAAAGAGAACAAGAAGAGGGTGAACAAACAGCAGCAGGCGCGGCCGGAGGGCCGCCGGCGCCCTCGAACAGCACGGCAGCCATGATGGACGCAGACAACACAGGCCCAACCTCCTCGTTCCTGCCTGCTGGAGGTTTCCCGTTGTCGTGGCCAAGGCTGCGGGGGAGCTAGGGCTGCAGGGCGGCGCAGGGTCCGGGCTGCCGATTGGCCAGGGCGTCGCGGGAAGCCACCCCGTGTGGCTTGCGCCGGAAAGCCACTCATGCTGGAACCCTGCCGTATCGGGCTTTCCGCTCGGATCCAGGGACCAAGAGCACGAGAATCAACAACTGTCGCAGGTCCTCGTCACCGCTCCTCGGGAGCTGCTTGGAGCCACCGTAACTTCGATAGTCTCGAAATTCATTTGTTTTTGTTCATTTTAACTTAGGTCTCTATTGTCCTTATCTCGATCCCGAATCCCGACGGAGCTGCAAAAAAGCAGGAGGCAGGAAGGCGGTCGGCCACGCCGCCCCACGCCGGTTCCCGCACACCGCCCAGCCTCCCGACTTCTTTGAACCTCACCTCGTCCGCCAGCGGTCCTCGCAGACGACGAAGGTACTGCCCTCTTTTACCACTGGATACAATAATTCGAATGGCTCTGACCTCATGCCGCCTGGTGAAATCCGAATCTCATCATTTGCATTGTTTCGATGGCTGGGGAGTGAGCTTCGTCACGCGTTCTAGACCACGAGCTAACAGCTGTTCAACGACACCTTGCAGCGCCCACGCACATACGCAGTACTCATGAGTTGTGCAGCGGCTGCAGCCTGCAGGTCTGAACCCTGACGCTAAAGCTGCATGTAAGGCTGACGAATGCTGTGACGGCTTGGTGGCTTTGCGACCGCTTCTTCGGTACTCACGTTGTCATGTTTACAGCAAGTAGCACCCATGTTCTTTCTCCATGATCCCACGTCACGAAATCCATACTTTTTTTTCTTCAGAAGCCATCCTGTTCTCTTAATTCCGTCCCAGAGCTATTGCCGGCCATCCTCTGTTTCTTCCTCGCTGTAGTGAAACTCCATAATGCCTTCCTGTGGTTGTTGTAGCGACATGGTGCCGGTTAGCCAGGTGTCCCTAGCCAGGTGTCCCAGGTCACGGAAAGAAGATATGTGTATCTTTCTCACAAATATCCAGAGCACGAGTAGTCTTCGGGAAACGTCATCTCTGCGCTGCTAGCATCATGAGTCATTTGGCCGACGCTCAGTGTAGCGGTTCCACAGAAGCCCTCGTAATCACCGATATCAAAGCCGTCTCTCCCGTTCACAACGACTGAGGATCCATTCATCAACCCGTTCTGTCTGATCATCAGGTTCTGTTTAGACTCTGCTCCGAGAATGTACTCGAGATTAGCCATATAGCAGAGTGGGGATACCGAGTTTTATCTCTTGATGACAAGACTCACCTGCAATAGATCAGTCATCTGGCCATGCCTTATCAATCACACACACTCTCTCTGTCTGTCTCTTCTATTTATGTAGTACTCCAGTAAACACCTGCCCACTCAGCAAGATCCGTTTCAGTGACAACGATATCATGTTCCTGTCGCACCGGAGCTCGCAGAAAGATATCCTCAAACGGCAGAACCAGAGGCGCCCCAGTGACCAATATAAGCCGATCCAGTGTTCCCCGTACCTGTACCTGCGTCTGCGCAGCAGCAGCGGAGCAACCCGCTGGCCCAGAGAGATCCGGGGTAATACTAATCTCCTGCACCATCGCCGGCGCATAGACATTGGTATTCGGGTTTGCCCTCGTCTCAGGCCTCCCAGCCGGCGGCGTAAGACACCACTTCTCGATCCGGATCATCTTATCCTCCGAGCGATGATGACGACGTCGAGAGCGAAACGGCAACCTTCACCTCGCCCCCCGAGTGCGTGAGCAACCACCGCGCGTCGCTCCTCAGCAGGCGCAGCGACTCCGACAGCCCCGTCTGGAAGACGATCGTCGGCCACGACGAATCTGTCAATGGGAGTCAGGATCGGGGCATGTACGATTCGTCGTCTTCCTTGGAGGAGGATGAAGTAGGGGCGTAGAACGTCGCGCCTCCAACAGGTACAAGCTCATACCGCGGTACGCCCATGCGGTAGAGTGCGGTGGTGAGATACCACTGGATGAGCGTGAGGTGCGGGACCTGGTGTCTGATCGAGAGCCTGAGCTTGAGGATCAGCAGATCTCTGTCCGCGTAGTGGGTCGCCCGGATGTGTTTGCCGATGCTGTGCCGCAGGCGGTCGATCTGGTCGCGGGTTTTCTTTGTGACGCCGTGGAAGACGAGGTATTGCTTTGTTGAGCGCTCCGCGTGGAGCACGTCCGAGTGTGCGTGGACGTGTTTGCGCAGGGTTCGGATCGAGGTGAAGTGGTAGGCCGGGCGTCTTGCTGGTGCTGCGGTGTCTGGAGGTTCTGTGAGTAATGAGAGCGTTGCTAATTCCTGTGTGGAGTCATGCTGCGGATTTTCAATGTTGGGGATTCACAAAAGTTCGGGATGACAGGAGAAGAGCGGACTTGTTAACAGGCTTGTCCTGAAGCAACTGTTTAAACTTAGAGCTTCTAGATTAAGAAAATCACATCCAGTAGACATTGATAATGCTGCTACTAGAATCGCAGGACTCACAAGAAGAACCAGCTAATATAAAAGGCGTGCAAGGCAACATCCTAGTACAGTCCTTCAGTAAAGAAGTAAGAAATCCATCATATACTGTAGACAACGGAGGACTACCATGGAGCGAGGCGGCTATAATTATCTAAGCCCAGGCGACCACCGAATTCTCATTCCCCGACCATAGAATGGGAAAAAAAAAAAAAAAAAAAAAAAAAAAAAAAAAAAAAAAAAAAAAAAAAAAAAAAAAAAAAAAAAAAAAAA
>JGI26051J44788_1000900_pt1 | contig 12407 bp, 19 predicted proteins | sample HigsolmetaGSP13D_FD_44788 | JGI IMG/M metagenome (IMG submission 44788) | reverse complement strand
AAAAAAAAAAAAAAAAGGAAAAGAGCTTACAATCGTAAAATCCTCCATCAGAAAGTACATCCCCAGACACCCCCACCGCGCGACCTCGACCGTCGTCAGGGCGAATCCGGCACCGTCGTATCCGGCGACCGAGGACGCGTACGCGCGCTCGAAGCACTCGAGGAACTTGAAGAGGCGGAGGTAGCGCCGGCCTGTTCAGACGCACATGAAATGCAAATCAATAAATCATGAAAACAGGACAAGAACAGATATTGTCAGGCCCACATAATGATTCGACAGAACCACATAATAAATTCGAGAAAGAAACAATTTCCATCACTACATTTCATGTACATGTACTGTACAATACATATAGATCCTGGGATCGATCATCGAACAAACTCACCCAAAGCAATCTGCGCCCTCGCCGCAGCCCACCGCGTCGCGGAGACACTGCTCTCGACGGCGAGCGCGGCGCAGATCTGCGCGAGGGCCTGCACGAGGCGGAGGGTCTTCTCGAGGCCGGCGGCGGAGTTGGCGAAGTGGGAGAGGTGCTTCAGCATGGTTGGAATTCTAGTAGAAATGAATCTGAATCTCAGAATGTAAATTGGATAACGGTTTCCAGGTATATATTCAAGGGGTTACTGGTTCGAGCCTTTTGGAATTGGAAGTAAATACTAAAACTAAATAAGGCGTGAGACTGGTCACTACTGGAACCACATGTGGATCTGGATCCCTATTGTTATTACTAAGCCACTGGGGTTTCGCGGAATTTGCTGCAGTGGATGGAAAGTACCTGGAAGTATACTAACCTAAAGTGCCTTGCTGATCTCTTGATCTGATTACATATAGAGTTGAGCTGTAAATAAAATACTAAAAAAAATCCTTATCCATCTTCATGGCAATTGTAGATAAAAAAACATCAAGCAGAAAGTAAGACGCCAGGGCACCAAATCCAGAATAAACACCACACACAAGTTACTCAGAGCCATCAATAGTATCAACTAAATAAACTATCAGTTGATCGGTCTCCACACCACGCGGGCCGGCCCGTTCCAAGGTTCCATATACCGTCGCACCGGTTCACCTCCGGTAGATACCGTACTCCGATGGATCCAAAGAAGCCGCCCGGAAATGTGACCACTACGTGATAAACCCAGCTGTAGAGAAAAAAAATCCGCAATCACTAACCCGGGGATATTACAGTGAGATTCGTCTTAAGTCACCGTGCATTCATCTATAGGAACTAGCGTAAGGAACGCAGTGGACCGACCGGGCGATGTTCACCGGACGAAGATGGATGGATAGATGGATGGATGGATAGACTGACAAGGAGATTTATACAGTATGATATACATCCATTACAGATACAGACCGGACCTCTTCGTCAAGGGCAATACAACGGACAGAGATGATATGCGTTGAAGATCAAGACTGAGTAGCTTCCACAGCACTACTTCCGCTTTGGTTGAACGGGAGGAGTCGAGCCTCAGCCGTGAGCCAGCAAGTAAACGAAAAGAGGACCCAGCTGGGTGGAGCACAGCTGACTCCAACAAGCATGTCAAGTCGAAACCTGTGAATATCCGAACTGACTGAAAATTGCATTGATCCCTGAACGGACAAGGATATCTTCTGCCCTCAAAACCATGCTGCTTGCCTGCTCTCTATCTATCAACTCGCGGAAACATGGACAGACAGAAACGAAACGAGAACTGTAAAACTCTGGTATTTCCATGAAGCAGAGCTTGGCCAACATAACAAGGGCCCTGTATGTGCAATATTACATTCCCGTCATCCTGTCATAAAAGACGCACCTGGAGAACAGTCCGACATAATCTGCAGATAAGACTAGACTGTAACTGCAGCAGACTATCGCCCCTTGCCCCCAGAAATGTCCTGTCCAAGTCTGTAACCGCCAACCTTCTCCCAGTCGACCTTCTGCCTGGTGACAGGCAGCTGCCGTCTCAGCGACTTGAACGCGCCCTCGTTCATCCGGGTGAAGGCACGGTTCAGCTCCTCCTGGTAGTCGCGCTCCGCGGCCGCGATGCGGGAGACGACCGCCTCGGCGGAGAGGGAGGGGATGGAGATGTTGATGGGCTTGTTCGTGCTGAGCGAGACGTTGCCGTCCTCGTAGTAGTGGACGTCGACGTGGATGTTGCCCGTTATCGTCGTGGACTCCGACACAGAGAACTTGTAGATGGCACGGAAGCGGCCGTTCCTGTATCACCGCAGACAGGTCAGCCATGTGACTACGATGGCAACGAAGCTCTAACGGTTGTGATAGTGAGACTGACCAGAAGTTGTTCGGCGAGTACCGGTTCGCAACCAGCAGGATGACGATCGCGGTGTCGTTCTCGATCGGGTATACGCCGTACGAGCAGTTGGGGTAGTGTTCAACCGCATGTGCAGAGAAGGACTTGAGGAGGGATTTACTGCGAAGCGAGATGAGTGCCAGTCCGAGAACCACAGCTGAGACCGGGACTTCTCACATCAGGTCTGAGTTCTGAGACTCGAGGGTGTACGTCTGCGTAGCTGATGCTTTCTGTGCAATCGTCAGCATGAACTTCAATCAACATGACAACCAACCCATGAGACAGAAACCCGGGAGCAGCATACCTGCGTGATATGATCGAACTCGAACGACGTCTGGCTCTCGGTATCATAGTACCGGTTTCCCTCGAGCTTGTTATACTCGCTGACAATGACCTGATCCCAGTCTCAATCAGCACATGCCTACGTAGCACACCACCTCAGCCCGTTATATGCATTATACCGACCTCCTGGCTCGCGCCCGGCAACTTCACCGTGGCCAGCTGCTTCTCGTTGTACCGCTGGAAGGCAGGGGCAAGGGAGGGGATGATGTCGGGAGTATCAGCGGTCAGAGCCTTGATATCTGTGTTTCAGAGGAAATGCTTTAGTCGACCTTCTTTGACACGGTATAGCAAGGCGGAGGTGGTGAGACAGGTCGGAGAGTGTCAGGTGCGGGGAAGCCCATATCGGACAGGGAAGGGGACGGTTTACCGGCCACGACATCGGAGAGCTGCGAAGGAAATTAGCATATCACATTACGACAAGGGGGATAAATATGTTCACAAAAGCTACGCTGGCATACCTCGCCTGGCGGGGCACCCTCGATGAACGAGGATGCGATCTCAATGGTGGAAGCCGAAGCCATGAGGACTAGACAATCCCCGAGTTCGCAGGGGAGAAGGAGCTGGCAGGAGGAAGAGGTATTTCTCTGAGATAGACGATATGACTCCCCTGTGAGAGAATGCAGAAGTATTGACGGGCGCAGGGTAGACTGGATGTCCGATGCTCGACGGAGGCCGGGCGGTCAACAGCGGGCGCGGCAAGCCTAAGCGCGACAGGCGCCCGACACGCGGCAAGATCATGAGACGGAGAACAGCTCATCTACGGTCCATAGTTCCACGCCAGAGAGTATATAATAATATACTGCTGCCTCGAAATGAGGCTAGCATATTCGAGAGTCAATATATTTATAAACATAAAAACCTAGGTTAATTATATAAGACTGCGGCCAACCCAATAACGCCTTCCAGCCCCCAGCTCCCTCCCCACCCCGTGCCATGTTAGTAGTCCCCGACGAAAGAGTAGTACCAACTATGCTGCGAAAATCAACGGTGACGGCAAGAAAGATACGAGTCACGCGAATGGATAGAAGAGCAAAGCAAGGGGAATCATCTACAAGCAGACGTCATTCGATGCTCATGTTCATCAATCCATCGTTGGTCTCGTTCATGCCCTGAAGACCAACCCGCCTGATAGTACCGGCGTGTGCACTGCTGCTGCTGCTGCCATTCTCAATGCCGTACCCAAGGGTCGACCTGGGCAGCTGGCTCCAGGTGCTGCTGTCCCTAACGATGGGCGACTGCGGCATGACCGGGCTGCTCTGGGCGCTCATCCCGGGGGACACCGCCCGTCGCTTGAAGGAGTTTGGATCGAGATCATCATCTCTCCTTCGTTTATTGTTCACTTTACGTGAAATCTCAGCAGCGAGAGGGGCGTTCGAAGCGTGCGGGGTCGAGGACCGCGATCGGTCAAGAGGTCGATCGCCAAGGGCAGAGCTGAAGACGCTCGACGGCGGTGTTTCCATCGCAGTATCCTCTCCCATGGTCGACGACGTTCCCGCTGGACGCAGGGGCGGCGGAGGTGTCCGGTAGCGTTGATCAAACGAGTTCCAAAGCTCCACTCCGTCCGGATTCTTGCTAAAGCTATTTCCCGGTCCACTGCCGTCCGTAGGGGTCGAGGCTGAATTGGCAGCTTCCGCTGCTCTTCTGGCCTCGAGGGACTGGATGACAGCCGGTGGTAGCACCGGTGACCGAGGAGGTATCGTCGGATCGCTCTCGCGGACCTGACGGATCACCTCTGCCTCGCGCTTCAACTCACTCTCAACCGGTGCGCTCTCTTCCATGAGCGTGGCGCGTATCCGCGCAAAGTTCTTTGTTTTCGGCTGCACATGTCTCAGTCAACACTCTCCCATTCGCTAGATGGGCCACAATCATCGAGAACACTCACCAGCAGGTTTCCCCGCCTCGTCACTGCGCGTCGGATCACACCCCGGGGCCCGCCCTCGGGGTTCGACCCCCGTTCGCCATCGTCACTCAGATCGGACAGCTGCAGATCACGCGTTCCCAGGCTTAGACTCTCTCGTCGCGACTGCACCGCGCTCTTGGACATATCCCCGCCGAAATAGCCTCCCGCCGCCGTCTCGATGCTCTTGATGACCGGAGGCGACAGCGGCGCGGGACTGGGCTTGGAGCCGCTCCCGCTGGAGCTGTGTCTACTCCTCCGGGTGCGGAAACGAGCGCGCTGGAAACTCATGAGGCTCGCGGCCGCCGGAGAAGGGCCGCCCCTCCAGTCATTACCCGGGCTCTGGAAGGTGCCTGGCGCAAAGGGATTCGGGCCACCGCCCAGCTTGTTTAGCTGCGGGGTGGTGGTGATCATCATGCTGTCTCGATCACCATCCATTGGCTCGTCATCCTCCTCCTCGCTGCTGGTCGAATCGGAGTCGAGCATGTTGATGCTGGAGACGGAGCTCGAGACGGTCGTCCGATCAGCCGAAAACGGATGGCCAGCACCGGTGCTGGGGGAAGCCAGGCCCGACGACGTCGCCCCTCCCCGACGCTGCGGGATCGTCACGCCACGCCCGCCAATCGTGGGCGACGAGTCCGGGGAGGAGTCAGCGAGGGTGGAATGATGCAGGTTCGTGCTGGCACGCGAAAAGTCCAGGCCCCTCGACCGTCGCGGGAGCACCGAGGCGGGAGAGCCATAGATGTGGGAGGAGTCGAGCTTGGGGGAGAGCGGAGCACGGCTTATGACGGAGCCGGAGCCCGGGGTCGCAAACAGCCTCGGGGGCAGATGCAGGGAGAGGCCGTGATGGGCCGGGTGGGACCTCTGCGGCGTCGCTGGGTTCGCAGTGAGCGAGCTGTCATCTTTGCTGGCACGGATGAGCTCTCCCGACGCGGGCTGGGCGGAGGATGGCGGCTTCGCGGCGTCCGACAGGGCGCCGGACTTGGGCGAGGAGCGCTGCGGCGGCTCGAGATGCTCGTTCGTGTCCGTATCCTGAGTGTCTGCCACGGACTGGGAGGTCGATTCACGCGGGGCCTTGCCCTGCCAGAGCTGGTCGCTCAGCTGGCCGTCGAAGGGAGCGGGCGCGGAGGGGGGGAAGGAGGACGTGGAGGTCGACGGCGTCCCGTTGGCCATGGCGGCAGGCTATTCGAGAACACGTTACGCCAGGCCGCCCACAATGCCAGTGAACATGGTGCACGTTGCCGGCCGTGGGAACGGTTGGGTTGACAGCGCGAAGATCGAAGATCACGAACCCACCGCGGGCGGTCTAGGGTCTCGCGGTCGAAACAGGGGCTGGCAGAGGATCAATGGCGGGCGAAGACGATCCGGGAGATTCCAAGATACTTAAAACACGAGCAGAAGCCAGCTGGACGGCGCCCGGCCCCTGAGGGAGTCTGCTGGTGCGAAGCAGACGCGGACGAGACGAGATCCATCGCGGTGCTTGACGTCGATCCAGCCCCGCCGCGCCTCACCGCCTTCGCCTTCACGGCACCGCCGCCGACGTCTTTTTTCTTCCTCCGTCCACAGCCACGGTCGCCGATGCGAGAGGGATACCCTGCACAGTTGCTCCAGAGACAGGGTGATGTGACGACCGGGATGGCTTTATATGGACGCTGCGCACGCGGTATCCCGTGGATATCCTACGTGGAGCGGGGAGGCGTGTGGCGTAGTCTGACAACTGTTGTCTAGCTTCCTATGCGGTGGAGACATCGGCCAGCTGCTCCACCCGTCTCTTCAACGCCTACGAGGGGCATGGAACGGTGCGAGTGTGCCCAATTCAAATTCATTGCACAGGGGTTGTCGAGATTATATGATTATAGGTTCTCTCTTTGGCATTCTGGTCACAAGTCCGAACTGTACACATCGCATTGGGTTCCTCAAAGTAAACAATCGAATGCAGCTGACAAGCAGGGACCGGAACAAGTGTAGCACATAGAAATCGAACTGCTATATCAGGACCGTCCTCGGGCCGCTGGCGTCTCCGCAAGACCGTATGCCTCCTCCGTGTCTCTCCAGTCCCGCCCCATGAGGCCCTCCTGAGCCTGCTGCTCTTCGTCGTCGGCCAGCTTGCTGAAGCCGTCCGCATCCGACTTGTCGTAGGGGACGTCGCACCGGATCGACCACGGCGACGGGTAGTAGCGCCGGTAGGTGAAGTAGGCCACCAGCATGCCGAGGATCGAGCCGCTGGTCACGTCGTAGACGTCGTGCCGGTAGTCCTCCCATCGGGAGATCGCGATCATCGAGGCACCCAGCAACGGTGCGAGACAGAGCAGAAAACGAGCCAGATCCACCCTCGGTCGAAAGGCGTGCATCTGGCCAGCGAAGAAGCTGCAGCAGGAGGCAAGCTATTAGCAATCGGGCCAACGACCATGAATAGAGGCAGGTGCTCACAGGGACAGGTATCCCAGGCCACCAAACGCAAAGCTGCTGTGGCCGCTGGGAAAGCTCCTCCAGCCCTCATCGAGGATGTGCTGGTTGGTCTGCGTGCACACCTTGAAGGTGACCAATTCGTGTTCTGCAGTTCCCTTTTCGGGCTTGCAGCGGGAGAGCAGATCCGGTCGGGGTCTGCCGATGGCATTCTTGATTACATCGGTGACGAACGAGGTCAAGGCCAGAGTGGCCAGCAGTCCGAGGACGGTGACGTGAGCCTTATGCGTGCCCGGGCGGAAGAGAGCGATCCAGACAAGGATGATGATGAGAGGGATGAACCCAGCATATATGATCGACCACACTAGAAAAAGCAAGCAGTGAGCAGTCTCCCCAGGCGCGCGGCTGGCAGCGCTTCTTACCCACAGGTACCCGTTCGTGCTCCGCGAACGGGAATTGGATGGCCCTGTTATCCAGCGAGAACATGCGATGGAACGGGTGTACAAACAGCTGGATCTGGATATATCAGATCTGTGAGCATCACTTCCGCCATATGTTTCTGGTATTTGTCGATGCAAAGGGGGCGCGGTGAACAGAGGCAACACTGACCAGCACCCATCCAACCGCGAGGAAGCCCAAGGCCACGTAGTCGGCCGCATACGACCGTCGCCAGAAACGAGCTGCAGCACCGGCAACCCCGGGTCGATGTGAGAGAGGAACCGTCCTCCTTGTTCCCATCGACATGCCATTGTGAGACATCCTCTCGGACACGCGTGACAGGGAGGTTTAAGAGACTCGTGCGCAGAGGCAGCCGTCGCTGCGCATGTCGGGAACAGCAGTTCTAGTAGGGAGATGTGGATCGAAGAAGCTTAGGACGAGATATCAAGGGGAACCGTAGGAATCCATCTCCCGGAGCGGCGTGGAGCACGCGACCTCCACCCTGCGGCTGGAGCGATCGCCGGCGGAAGCACGGGCCAGTACACCGAGCAGTCCTCCCGCCCTCCGCGCTCGTCTCCATTCCCCTTCATCCCACCGTCTTCTAGTCTAGTCGCGATCAGAGACAGGCGCTCCTCATCACCCATCCGCCTGGCGCCATGGCCGAGGGCGGACAGCAGAGAGCCGTCACGGCCGCGTTTCCCCCGCCGCCTCCCTTCTGGAAGCACTTCACACCGGCCAACCTCCAGAAGCTGGAGGAGATCAAGCAGGAGGCCGCAAAGAAGCGAGATGGAAAGCCGAAGAAGAAGTGGTCTCCTGCGGAATTGCGGGCGCTGGATGTGCCCTCGGAGCTGCGTTATCTCATCCCGCCCGAAATCCCCACCTCTGGCTACTACAGTGTCTTCGGTGAGCTGCAGAGCGTATGTCGCTGACCTGCACCTTTGACTCTCTTGTGACTATTAGATTCATCATGGCTAAAACACCGTCTGTCATATAGCTCTCAACCGCCCTTCCGTCCTTGAAAGACCAAGGCATCGAGCAGCTCTACCCTTCACCGCCGCCAACCGAAGCCGGTGACACGTCTCCCTCTCGACCAGCTCGGCCGCTCAACCATGCCTACTATCTGCTGAAGATCAGCAAGTCCCTGCTCCTCAACTTCCTGGAGTTTGTGGGCATCCTCTCGATTGCACCGGAGCAATTCGAGTCCAAACTCGAGGATCTGCGAAACCTCTTCATCAATGCGCACCATCTTCTAAACCTATATCGACCACACCAGGCACGCGAGTCTCTTATCCTGATGATGGAGGAGCAGCTCGACCGGACCAGGGAAGAAATCCGGCAAATGGACCAGATAAAGGAGAAAATCGAAGGCCTCCTTGAGCAGCTGAGAGCCGAGGGGCTGGAGGCGGACTCTACCACGGAGTCTGCCAATAAAGAGACAGAGAAACGGATGGAGCCGGACGACAAGGAAGTGGAAGATGCCCGACAGGTCTGGGATCTCCTGGACGAGCACGATGACTGAAGCGGTTCGGACGTCAATGCCACGCTGCTCGACCATTATTGCACATAGTCCTGTGAGTCTGGACTCTGCACCGCATATATCTGTGGCAGTTCCAACGCGTTACGATGGCATGATGACCTGCTGGCTGACCGAGCGTTGAGTCGACGCGTTCCTCCCCTTAACCGCTGCCACCGCCCTGAAGCTCGAACTGCAGTCAGCCTTTTCTGGATGTTATCTCTCCAGCATATCTACCATTGGCCCTGTTTCAATTATGATTGAGGCTACTATTCGCCAAGTATGCCATCTGCTGTTGGCACGATCCCATACAAGTCTACGGGGTGTATCGGCACCTGACGAAAACGACGCGAGAATACAAGCAATTGGCTGAACAGTTCAACCGTAACTACGAGCAACCGTCAAAATACCCTGCTGTTATTGAGTGTTTTGCCCATCTTGCTGTATTTCCGTGCGATGGGGCTCGATGGCCGGCTGGCGTTTTTATCCGACCCGGATCACGTGTCACGCCCACCGCCTTAAAATCCCACAAATTTTCAAATTCCTCTTCTTCTGTGACTCCGCGCGGCTCTGCTCGCGCAGGCATTCACGCTCTATTGTTGGAATGCACTTGACGTCCTGGTACAGGGCGTTACATATTTTCTAAGTCTTGAAATTTGTCAATAATGTCGCCGGGGTATCGATGAATTTCGAATGATTGATGGCGGGCGACAGCTTTCTTCAATGAGCCTCCTTTCACCATGGACATTACCAATGATTGCGCCTGAAGCAGCGAGGAAGTAGGCCTTGATGGATGGCTATTCTATCGCTAGATCTTCTCCCGGCGTGGAGAGTCGCTATGGTCATGATTGCTTGGTATGTACATTCTTCCTGTTTCATGCGTCTTTCTGCTACTGTGATGATTGATGCCTATCAATATGTTTCAACCCCATATGAAAGCACGAATGTGTTTGTTGATTCTATCAGAGCATCTACTATCTGAGTCCTAAACTGTTTACTCTGGCCTTTTCCGACCGTTGGTCTGTCGATGTCAACACTTGAAGGAGACAGTCTCACTGACATGTTACTTGGTGCAGGTAGATGAAATACTCGTTCGTCAGAAATGCATTTCTCGCTGTATGCTCGGTTTATGACTAGTTTTATACCCCGCCAGTCATAGAACTGAACATTTTGAAATCATGGATGAGGAACGCGGTAGCATATCAAGTCCAAGTATATGTACGTATAGGTCAAGGAGTAAATCTGAGATAATTTACGAAGGTCTTGAAATGAGACGTGCCGGCCATTCTGGGAGGAAATGCCGCATGCGCATGCTTGATTCCTGCCCTTACACCCTTCTTGGAAGTTTTCCTGGTCCCTCGATGCTACTACTAGTAGTGCTAGACCTTGCCATTCTGCGTCTCTTGACGTCTTACTCCACATATTGCGGACAATCCCAAGGGACGGTCCCCAGGAGGCATAGCTCCCGAAAGTGTTCCGTGGATCTCCAGGGGTTTTGTCTACTACGGTATACACCTTGAGTCTGACATTGGTCATGGTCCCCTTTCCTTTGCATTGTTTGCTAATATGCTCTTCTATATAATGCCTATCACGATTCCGGAGGTCTGTTTATCGTCAGTCTTGCGACCAAACCTGCTTTAAGTAGACATCAATCAAAGGCTCCTCCACTTCACCATCGGGCTGTCCATATGGCAATCCGGAAATAGCGGAGTAGTTGCAGCCAAGGGATTTTTTTAACAATTCTCCCTGTCGAAGTACATCACCATGGTTTCATCGGGACTTGTCTAGCAGGCTGAAATACTCCTAAGCTGACACCAGATCCTAGCCCCCTTGAAAGACGTACCCATGCCTATGTTTGCGCGCGAGATCAGAATTGGTACCCAGGCAGGGACCTCTATATGAAAGCGTCCAATAAAATTTTGTAACTGAATCTGAGCCATCGCAGTCTATGGTAGAATGCTACTGAATCTGTCGGGATGATTCCGACTGGGTTGCTTACCTATCATGGAACTAGGTACTCCGAGCATTAACCATTTGAACGCGGAACTATCAAAATAGCGCTGCCCCTCTCCATTGCAGGATCAAATGTCTACATCCAACGATGATATTTATGCGGGGTGTACGCAGATGTACCCGGATGCGGTATGTAGGAATGAAATGGACGACTTCAGTCACGAACAGCCCTTTTCCCTGCGACCTGCATTTTATGGAAGAAGACTGGGAGATATGTACATCCTTCGAATCCTTCGATATCTAGCGCGGGGGGCCTTACGGTAGAAGACCTGGAGAGTATAGATACAAGCATCAGCTGCATAGGTCCTCCCTTGGTTATCTATATTCTCTAGTTGCACGACTCTGAGAGCAGTCTGAATAAGTACCCGCAGCCCTGCAAGCAGTGTTCTCTATCCTCGTCACCGCAGAATCCCTCAGGCAAAATGACGGTCGCTCCAGAGACCAGCGTCCTCTCCATTCTCCTGTGCACATTACCAACGGCAAGCATCCCGGACGACGTCGATGTCGAAGCCATTGGGACCTCATTCGCAAAGCAACTTGAAAGCCTGGACCGGGGTAGCTTTACCCTGGACGCCATCTGGCGCAACACCTTCTCTCTGACCGGTACCATGCGTGCCTTCTACTCCCCAGGCCGTATCGCAGCGGCATGGACAGAGCTCACGCATCTGCGCCAGGCGAGATCGTTCGCTCCGAATCCGCGATTCGCTCGTGTCATTCAGCACGGAAGCTGCCAGCGGGCTGGAGGATTTCTTCGGCCTGAACAGCAAGGGCGAGATCAATGGTGCTTTTAAGCCTTGTTGACGTAAGTCTACCTAATATATTTATCGTCTTTTGAGGATAGGTGCTGAAGGAGGGTTTATGCTGTAGAGCCCAACCTGTGGTACATAGGCGGCAGCATCAGACATGTGAGGTACTACTTGTTTTGAGGCGTCACAGATCAAGGCTGCGCTGCTTGGGACCCGTCTTACTGTCTATGACAAGACGCTGGCTGTGAAGCATAATGGCCTAGGAAATTAATAACATGGTGATATGGCGCAAACAGAGACAGGAATCTAAATATCAAGAGATATCTAATCTGGAAAGCATATAATCACATAACGTTATTGGTATTCTTGAGGATAGAGTACTATAGGCTGCTTTCTCTGATGAATCATGACAGAAACCCTATACAGACCTCACCCTTGATACCGGATTTGATTTTTGGTACGTGCCTAACATCAAACACTATGAACAACTTGCACTAGATGAGTTGCTCTCCTCTCAGACAGCGATATGTCACTTGTTGACATCGTAGGCTCCGAACTCAAACACGATTTTAAGAGGGCGCTTGTGTAGGAGATAAATGCATGATTTCATATATCCCACGCATTTTATCCTAGTTTAGGTATATTAGTAGTCATCTTTTCTCTATGTCACTCTCATCTCTAAGAAAAACAAATCCCACGCCCGAATCTCATCAAAATCCCCTCCGTACCATCCACCTACTACTACCTCCTCGCCAAAACCC